>Ga0233425_10000981_pt1 | contig 68056 bp, 36 predicted proteins | sample Watercolumn_Towu_2_FD_181712 | JGI IMG/M metagenome (GOLD analysis project Ga0233425, IMG submission 181712) | Freshwater microbial communities from Lake Towuti, South Sulawesi, Indonesia - Watercolumn_Towuti2014_140_MG | ecosystem: Environmental > Aquatic > Freshwater > Lake | place...
CACCGGCTTGGCCGAATGGCCTACCGGTCTCGGCCCCCAGCAACTTCCGTTGCCCTTCCCGAGCTGCCAAGAGGTAGGTTGTTAATGAGCAAGTGGGGGTATTGCCCCATGAGTTTCTACACAAGGGATCGCCCCAACTCAGGCGCATTTTTAAGGGAGGGAGGCGAGCATGAAAGCGGCAGTCTGTTACGAGTTCGGCAAGCCATTGGTCGTCGAGGAAGTCGAGATCGCCCCGCCGCAGAAGGGCGAGGTGCGCGTCCGTATTGTCGCCACGGGCATCTGCCATAGCGACATCCATCTGATCGAAGGGGCCTGGGGCGGCAAGGTTCCTGTCATCGCGGGCCATGAAGCGGCCGGCATTGTGGATCAAATAGGCGACGGGGTGACCCTGGCGCAGCCGGGCGATCGGGTCGTGGTGTCGCTGCTCCGATCTTGCGGACGGTGTTTGTATTGCACGACCGGCGCTCCGCATCTGTGCGAGGCGCGCTTCGCCCTGGATACCGAGAACCGCTTGCATGACCGGCACGGACAGCCGATTCGACAGGGCATTCGCACCGCGGCCTTTGCCGAATACGTCGTCGTTGACCAATCCCAGGTCATGCAAGTACCGGAAGAGGTCCCGCTGGATCGTGCTGCGCTGCTGGCGTGTGGCGTCATCACCGGGTTTGGCGCCGTCGTGAACACGGCGCGCGTGGCGCCCGGTCAAAGCGTCGTGGTGATCGGCGTCGGTGGCGTGGGGCTGAATGCCATCCAGGGCGCTGCCCTGTGCGGCGCGCATCCGGTGATCGCCGTTGATCTGCTGGACAGCAAGCTGCAGGCTGCTCGAACGTTTGGCGCGACGCATGTCCTCAATGCGGAACCGGCGGAGGAAACGGCCGCGAAGGTGATGGATCTGACTGCCGGGCGCGGGGCTGACTACGTGTTCGTGGCGGTCGGCAGCAGCGCAGCCATCGTTCAGGGATTGGGCCTGATGAGCAAACGGCGAGGCACGCTCGTCCTCGTCGGCATCCCCGAAGCGACGGCGACCGTTGCGCTGCCGGTGCCCCCGCATGTCGGGGGCGAGCGCAGGGTGATCGGCAGCTCGATGGGCTCAACCCGGTTGCGCGTTGACCTGCCATACCTGGTGCAGCTTTATCAGAGCGGACGCCTGAAACTGGACGAGTTAGTGACCGGTCGCTATCCGCTGGAACAGATCAACGAGGCCATCGCGTCCACGAAGACGGGCCACGCGCTGCGCAATGTGATCGTGTTTGGGGCGGAATACCAAGACGAGGAAGAGACGACATGACCGAAGGGCACACCGACATCCTCATCGTCGGCGGCGGGCTGGGAGGCGTGGCCGGCGCGCTGGCTGCGCTGCGTCTGGGCCGGCGCGTCATCCTGACCGAAGAGACCGACTGGATCGGCGGGCAGCTCACGCAGCAGGCCGTGCCGCCCGACGAACACCCCTGGACCGAGACGACCGGCTGCACCAACTCCTATCGCCGGCTGCGCCAGGGCATCCGCGCCTACTACCGCCGCACCTACCCGCTGCGGCAGGAGATCCGCGAGCGGATGCTGCTGAACCCCGGCAATGGCAACGTCAGCCGGCTGTGCCACGAGCCGCGCGTGGCGCTGGCCGTGCTGGAGGAGATGCTGGCGACCTACCGCTCCGGCCGGCAGTTGGAGGTGCTCCTGCGCCATCGCGCCGTCGGCGCTGAGACGGATGGCGACCGGGTGCGCGGCGTGCGACTGCTGGACGAAGAGACCGGCCAGGAGACGACTATCAGCGCAGCCTACATCCTCGACGCCACCGAGCTGGGCGACCTGCTGGAGCTAGCCGGCGTCGAGCACGTCATCGGCTCGGAGAGCCAGGCGCAGACCGGCGAGCTGCACGCGCTGCCCGGCGCGGCCGACCCGCTCGATCAGCAGTCGTTCACGGCCTGCTTCGCCATGGACTATCTGCCGGGCGAGGATCACACCATCGCCAGGCCGCCCGATTACGAGCGGTGGCGCGCGTATCAGGCGCCCTTCTGGCCGGGGCCGCAGCTCGGCTGGCGCGACGTGGATCCGATCACGCTGGAACCGCGCGACCGGGGCATCTTCCACTCGAAGCGGCTGGCGAGCGGCCGCGATGTCGGCGCGTTCTGGCTCTATCGGCGCATCCTGTGCAAGGATTACTACCCCGACGGCTTCTACCCAAGCGACATCACGCTGGTCAACTGGCCGCACAACGACTACTGGTCGGGGCCGCTGGTGGGCGTCAGCAAAGAGGAAGCCGCCCGGCACATCCAGGCCGCCAAGAACCTGAGCCTGTCGCTCCTCTACTGGATGCAGACCGAGGCCCCGCGGCACGATGGCGGCGTGGGCTATCCCGGCCTGCGCCTGCGCCACGACATCGTGGGTACGGCCGACGGCCTGGCAAAGTACGTTTACATCCGGGAGAGCCGCCGGATCGTGGCCGAGTTCACGGTGCTGGAGCAGCACGTCGGCGTGGAGCAGCGCGGGAAACTGGTCGGCGCGGAGCACTTCCCCGACAGCGTCGGCGTCGGCAGCTACCGGATTGACCTGCACGTGAGCACCGGCGTGCGCAACTACATTGACATCTCGAACTACCCGTTCCAGATCCCGCTCGGCAGCCTGCTGCCGGTGCGGGTCGAAAACCTGCTGCCGGCGTGCAAGAACCTGGGCGTAACGCACATCACCAACGGCTGCTACCGGCTGCATCCGGTCGAGTGGAACATCGGCGAGGCGGCCGGCGCGCTGGCGGCCTACTGCCTGGCGAAACGGCTGGCCCTGCGCCAGGTGCGCGATGCCGCCCACCTGACCGACTTCCAGGCGATGCTCGTCAACACGCTCGGTTTCGAGCTGGCGTGGCCGGAGTACGCGCGGATCACGCCGCGATAGTGACTTTGACAGGATGGACAGGATTTACAGGATGATTCCGAAGCTCTTATCCTGCCCATCCTGTTCATCCTGTCTGAAAGGAATCATCATGTCCAAACAACATACTATTACTGAACCATCTCGTGAAATTCCGATCGTCGCCGCGGCGGATGTCGTCGTCTGCGGCGGCGGGCCGGGCGGCGTGCCGGCGGCGATCGCGGCCGCGCGCCACGGCGCGAAGGTCGTCCTGATCGAACGCTACGGCTTCATGGGCGGGCTGGCGACCGCCGGGCTGGTCGCGCCGATCCTGGCGCACAAGGCGCACGCGGCCGACTTCGCCATCGTCGAGGGCATCCTGCGTGAGATCACCGAGCGGATGCACACCCTGGGCGGCGCGCCCAAGTGGGAGGAGACGCTCAAAGTCTGGGGCATCAACTTCGACGCCGAGTGTCTGAAGATCGTCCTGGACGAGATGTGCCAGGAGGCGGGCGTCGAGCTGCTGCTGCACAGTTACATCGCCGATGTGGCGAAGCAGGGCGACCAGATCGCGGCCGTGCTGGTCGAAAATAAGTCGGGCCGGCAGGCGGTGGCGGGCAAGGTGTTCGTGGACGCCACCGGCGACGCGGATGTGGCGTTCCGCGCGGGCGCGCCGACGACGCATGGCCGCGCCTGGGATGGCCGGCCGGAATCCATGGGGTCATTCATCCACCTGGCGGGCTTCACCTACCCCGATGAGGCGCGGCGCAAGGAGATCACCGCCTGCATCCAGGAGGAGATGGCGGCCGGCCGGCTGAGCTTCTACAACCCCGGTTTCCTGAACCGCAACGACAACCAACTGGATCACACCTCGGCCAACATGACGCGCTTCGGCGGCGACTCGGCCAACGCGGCCGACATGACCCGCGCCGAGCTGAGCATCCGCCGCGATGTCTGGTCATTGGTGCGGTTTTTGCGGTCGAGCGTACCCGGCTTCGAGAGCTGCTACGTGCAGCAGCTCTCGTCCCAGGTCGGCCCGCGCGAGAGTCGCCAGATCGTCGGCCCCTACGCGCTGAACGGCGACGACATCCACCTGGGCCGGAAATATCCCGACGCCATCGCCCGCGGCTCGTGGTGGATTGACATCCACTGCCCGCTCGGCAACACCTACCCGGTACATCTGTGCCGGAAGGAATGCCCCAAAGGGACCGACTGCCCGTTCTTCGCCGCAGAATATGAGCGGATGCGCACCTACGAGGAGCTTTATCCGCCGGAGGGGGACTGGTACGACATCCCGTACCGCTGCCTGCTCTCGGTAGGCGCGCCGAACCTGCTCTCGTCGGGCCGCTGCATTTCGGCCACGCACGAAGGGATGGCCGGCTCGCGCGTGATGGGGACGTGCGTGGCGCTCGGCCAGGCGGCGGGCACCGCGGCGGCGCTATCCGTGACCCACGGCGTTGAACCGGCTAAATTGGATGTGGGTCACTTGCGCCAGGCGTTGACCCAGGACGGTCAACTCGTCTGACGCCGCGGACTCCCGGAGAGAAGTGGGGAGCCTTCCCAAGGATCGCGATCCTCACATTTGAACGATGGCGCGCGCGAAATCGAGCATGAGGCCCATATGTTCGATAGCTTGTTCCACGCGGCCCTGCGCATCGCGGTGTCCTGCATCGAACCAGTGAACCTCGATAGGCTTGCCTAGCTCGCGCATACGCGCCTCGTAACGCGCCGCCTGGCGGGCCGGGGTGCGCGTGTCGTTGCGCCCCTGGATGATCAGCACCGGCGCGCGGACGTTGTCCGCATGTGTGATCGGCGAGCGGTCGGCATAGAGTTCGGGACGCTGCTGCGGGGCGCCGCCGAGCATCGCGACCTGGTAGGCGCGCATCCGGTCGTTCACATCCTCGTAGGTTGCGGTCCAGTCGGCAATCGCGATCCCTGCCAGGCCGCCGGCCCACAGATCGGGCTGCTTGCCGAGCGCCAGCAGCGTCAGGTAGCCGCCGTACGACCAGCCGGTGAGCAAGATCTGATCAGGGCGAGCGATGCCCTGGGCGACGAGCCAGGCGCGGGCCGCGGCCATATCCTCCAGCTCCAGGCGGCCCAGATCGCCGATGATGGCATGATGGAAGGCCGGGCCGAACCCGGTCGAGCCGCGATAGTTGATGGTGAGGTAGACGAAGCCGCGGTCAACCCAGGCCTGGGCGCGCGGCTGCCATTCGTCCGTCTGCACGGCTTCCGGGCCGCCGTGCATCGCGATGACCGCAGGAAACGGGCCGGCGCCATCGGGGAGGCTCAGCCAGCCCTGGATCTCCTGCTCGTCGGAAGATAGGAAGGTGATTGAGCGCCAGGGATGGCCGGGCGGAATGGGGCCGGCGGGCAGAAGCACGCGCGGTGCAGCAGGGCCGGCGGTGGGCAGCGCGACGATCTGCGGCGGGTGGCTGGCATCGCTCCAAACCGTGTAGATCTCGCGGCCGGGCGCGCAGCAGACCCCGCGGCCGCGATAGCCGAACGCGCCGCCCCCGTGCTCGACGCGGGCAAGAGACTCCGAGGACAGATCATAGATGTAGAATCGCTGCTCCGCACCCTGAAACTGGCAGACAAGAAAAGCCTGTCCGTCCAGGGTCCACGCGATCGGCGCGAGCTCGCCCATGATCGGGTCGAGATCCGGCTCTGTGCGCTTGCCGGTGCGCACGTCCCAGAGTACCGGGCGCTCGATCCCGCCGCGATTGCCTTGGGCGAGCAGCAACGTGCTGTCCGGCAGCGGCTGGAACCCAATGGCGGCGAGGTCGTGCTCGGGGCCATCCCAAAGCTCACCGCAGCGTTCGCCGGTCGCGAGATCCAGCGCCAACAGATCCCGCGCCTTCTTGCCCCCGCGCTCGGAGCCGGTCATCACGGCGAGGTTGCCGTCATGCGAAAAGAGCGGGCCTGTGATCACGCCTTTGCACCGGTAGAAAGGCTGCCAGGCGTGAATCGAGCCGTCCGGGGTGATCTCGGCCCAGTAGCCCGTGAAGCCTTCCGAACCGGCTGCGAAAAAGCCCAGCCGATTGCCCGATGGGCTGAAGACCAGTGGAGCGGACGCATAGGGCGGCAGATCGGGCGTCATATCCTCGGCCGGGCCTCCGGCCCACGGCACGCGCGCCCAATGGCCGATCTCATTGCCCGCCCGGTCATCGAGATAGTAGACGTAGCCGCCATCGGGCGCCAGGTAAGCGTTCTGCTGGCCTTCGAGCCGCTCCACCAGCAGGCGGAGCGAGCCGGCAGGCACATCCCACGCGTAGAGCTGGTAGACGCCGGTCGGGTTGCTGACGGCGATGCCCCGCGAGGGCATCAGCGGCGCGATCTCAGCCCAGAGCACGTGGGACGCGCGGAAGCGTGCGTGCCAGGATGGTGCGGTCGGGGTATGGTCAGCCATGTAGCGTCTCGAATGCCAAGTATTGGTCCATGCCACCGTGAATCATCATCAAACGAGAATGATGCACGCTTATACCAACAAGGCGCCCGCTGCAATTGGGTCAAACCCAATCGGCCAGATCGTATCAATTGTGTAGGTCGCACCTTCTAGCTCGATGCCACTTAGGGTTCGTAAAAGAATAACTTCCCGCGGGCGCCAGCATCCTGAGCGGAGTCCGGCGTCGTGTGCCGGACGCAGTCGAAGGATGCACCTGCTGACGAGCCAGATTGTCGGTTGTAAGGCCGCATCCTTCGACTGCGCAGCCACAAACCGGCTGCTCCGCTCAGAGCTTGCCCTGAACGCAGTGAAGGGATGCTCCGATTCGGTGCGGGAAGTTATATTTTTACAGACCCAAAGCGAGATAGAGGGAATGCTGCCTACCCGACGGCGGCCTTGTTGGAACAGGCCGCGAAGCTCTCTTCCGGGAAACAGTCGAACGCTTTGATGGCCAGGCTGGAGGAGCCGGCGCGCGACATGACGACCCTGACCTCGTTATGATCGCCCACCGACTCACCCGTCCGGGAGAGCGCGCCGTAGGCCGCGATGTCGAGGTCGTTGCGATCAAAGATGGCGTCAGTCAACTCGACCGCCGCCTGGTTGTGTGAGCTCTGTCGCTCTACCAGGGGAAAGCCCCCTGAGACGCTTGCGAGCTGGAGGGTTCCGCCCTCAACCTGCAACCCCACGGCCGCGCCGACGATGCGGTCGCCGACGGAGCGGAGCGTCACCCGGTTGTGATGGCCGCCGGTGGAAAGGACGTTCTGGCCGCCAGCGACGCGCACATTGGCCCCGGTGGGCCGGCCGCCGAACAGGTTGTGGGATGTCTCGACATCCACCCGGTTGCCGTCGCTGCCGATGCCGCCCACGATCCCCAGGTTCATCACCGCGTTATGCACGCACGCACTGCAATGGATTACGGCTTCCACCGCGACGCGGCCGCCGATGGGGTGTCCCAGATCGGGGTCAAGCGACAGGATGAAGATGCCGACGCCGTTCGCGGCGGCCAAGCACCCGACGATGGCGCCGAAGGCTTTCTCGCCCGCGGCGCGCACGCGAATCCCGATCCGCTGACCTCTCACGCAAGCCTGTTCGATCGTTCCGCGCGCGGTGATCTCGATGCCGGGTCGCAGGCTCCCGCCGGGGCCAGGGTCAACCCACACCCGCTGGACGCAGCCCTGATCTCCGACGACGATGACCCCCTCGCCCATGAAAGCATCCGGGGGCGCCAACGCGCTGCCGTCAATCTTCGCGCCTTCTTCCAACAAAGTCGGCTCGCCGCGTTCATCCACCAGCGGGACCCCCTCGCCATCTACCGCCATCCTCAGCGTGCTGCGCAGGATCGTCCGGGCGCCCAGCGCCAGGCGTCCGCCGAACGGCTGTGATGGGGCCAGGCGGAAGACGCCGGGGGCCAGATGGATCGTCACGTCGTCCCGGGGGGCGGCCATGTTCGTCGTAGACAGCTTGATACAACGCCGCGACGTCACCGCCAGACACCGCGATCACGGTGACATTGGCCGTGGGAGCTGGGGATTCCAGTGAGAGGTCGCGCAATGAAGTCATCTCCGCTGTCAACCTGATCAAGGCCTTTCGCCTGGCGTGATTTTACCACAAAACGGCTTTCGAGGCCCGATGATCAGTCCTGCATTGTTCCAGTTCTTCCCGTTGCATGATTCCTCCAGCGATCCTTTCCGCAATTATCGCTGGAGGAATCGTTCTATCAAGCGTGATTGTCGTATCAGGCGATCAGGTTAATTGTTTCCGAAGAATACGTTGACCATAAGGTGCTGGTAGGTGGTTCCAGGGTACATGACCCATGGCAGTGGGCCTGGATCCTTACCGAAGGCTGCGAGATCCTTGTTGCTGCCCGGTACGAAGATCATCAGGTGAGAAGGACTGCCAATCGGCTCGCCTTCCTGGAGCATATAGCTGATCCCTATGCCGCTCGACGGTGCATCAACCAGGGCATAGCGTGCTTTCAGTACCGCGAGATATACCTCGTTCACGCATATCGGATCGTTACCCGGTGTATTGGGATCATCGGGAAGGCAAGTCCAGCCGTTGCGGCCGGGGCGCAGTTCGACCAGCGCCTTCGCAGGTTCATTCGGCCACTTCCCCGGCCAGCCCTCCGGATAGTCCAGGATGGCCGCCGCTTGCGCAATCACAGCCGGCCCAGCACTCATCGCATTGGCGATCTTGTCTTCCAGGGTGCTGCCGACCCTGATCGGCTTCGGAGTCTCGGCAGGCGGCGCCGCGGTCGGCACGGTCGTCGGCGCCGTGGTTGGCGCCGGCGGCGGCGCGGCGGGCGATGGAGCAGACATGCAGCCGGACAGCACTGCAAGTAGGAGCACGGCGGCCAAGAGGCGGAAGCCCCTGGCGCCGTTTCCTGGCCGTGAGCGAGCATTCCTCAACATGGTGTGGGATCCGTGGATTGCCATTGCCGTTCTCCTTTCTCTGCTTCCTGGAAAACCCGCATCACGAACGCCGCCACTTCGGCCCAGTCGCGGGCATATTGCGCTTCGCCGCTGAGCACGTGCTGGATCTTGAACCGGACATTTCGCGCTTCCAGATCATCCTCTTCCGTCCAAAGGCGTAGCGAGAATAGCTGCGAGAGTTGCGAGCGTCGCATGTCTGCGTTTTCCATGGTTGTAATGAACCTGCGACCGGATCATAACGCGTACGGCGTTCGCAAAGCGTTCGCAATGGGCGTTCGCAATGAGTAAGTGGCGGACAATTCATGCGCAAAGCGACAAACGCTCGCGGCGGCGACCTGCGGGGAGACCGGCAGAAGGTGAGGCGACTGGGGGATATCTTTCTATTATGGCAACTGCTGCAGCAACTCTTTCGCAGCGCGCAAATCGTGGGTGGCGAATCCTTCGGTGAACCAGCCGTAGATCTCGGACAGGAGTTGGTGGGCCGGCGTATTTTTGCCCTGGCGCGCCCATAAACGGCAAAGCGCCGTCGTCGCGCGCAGCTCCAGCGATCGGGCTTGCTGCCCGCGCGCGATCTCGATGGCCCGCAGATACGCTTGTTCGGCGGCGCGATCATCGCCCTGCTCCCGCAACAGATCGCCCCGCCCCCGGTGCATCTCGGCGGCCCACCACCGCTCGCCCGTTTGTTCCGCCTCGGCGAGGGCCGCATCCAATGCCTGCAAGCCTCGATCCAGTTGCCCCGCTCGACCGTACACCTCGGCGAGCAGCGTCAGAAAATACGCGTGCAACAAGAGGCCCCGTCGCGCCTGCATCTCATCCAGGCCTTGTCGAAGCATCTCGATGCCGGCTGTCTCATCACCATCCACACCTTCGGCCCAGCCCAAGAGACAGACGTCCCACCCCTGCCAGCCCGGCATCGCGTGCTGCTGGCTCAACTGGCGGGCGGCGGCGACCTGTGGTCGCACAGCCGGGGCATCGCGGCGCAGTTGATGCAGGATCGCCGCCCAGTACATCGGCTGAGCAAGCGCGGCTGGGTGCGTGAACTGCTTGCTGAGATCGAACGCCATCCGGGCAGTTGCCAGCGCCTGGTCGGGATAGCCGAGCAGCCATTGGGCTGGCCCCGCAAACAACAGACCACAAATCCCGGCATCGTGCCCCCCGTAGACGTAAAGCTGAGCATGATGCGTCTCGGGACGATAGATGGCCGCGCCCTGTTCGCAATGCGCCAGCGCCGCGGGGAAATCTCCCGCAGTGAACGATGACGTCCACAGCGCATGATGCGCCTGGAGGATGAGCGCCGGATCCTGCCGCTTCATGGCGAGATCCAGAAGCTCATGCCCAATCGCCAGGGCAGCTCGCTGCGCGGAAATAGAAAACTGGAACGCCCACCAGCCCCAGCGCGCGGGAAACAGTTCAGGCAGCTCGCCGACGATGCGCGCCAACGCTTCCGCGCGGCGATAGGCCGCTTCGACCTCCGGTGCGCTCATGCCCCTGGCCGTCTGCAGGGCGCCGCTCAACGCAATCTGCAAGGTCAGCTCTTGTCGGTTGCGCCCCGGCGTCTCGGGCAGAGATTGCAGGAGCAGCAACGCCTGCGATAGATGCGCAATCGCAGCCTCATTGGCGAAGGCGTACCGCGCTACCGCGGCCGCACGCTGATGGTAGCGGATGGCCCCGGACAGCAAGTTCGCCCGCTCGCAATGGATCGCCAACTCGCCGCTGATCGCATCCAGATCATCGCCATAGACAGTTTCCAACGCCTCGGCCACCCGACGGTGAAACAGATGGCGCTGCGCGGGGCTGACGCCGGCATAGGCCACATCGCGGATGCGATCGTGGCTGAAATCGTAGCCCCGGCTGCCTTGCTCGCGGATGATGCGTCGGCGCCACAACTCATCCAGGCCGTTCGCCACCGCGTCCTCGTCCGCTTTGCTGGCGGCCAGCAGCAGATCGAAGGTGAAGGAACGCCCGATCGTGGCCGCCAATCCCGCCAACCGCTGCGCCAGCGGCGAAAGCTGCGCCAGCCGCGACTCGATCACGGTCCGCACTTTCGCCGGCAACCTGGCCTCCACCGTCGGGAGGCGATGACCGCGCGCCGGCCGGCCTTCGGGAGCGGCCGGCAGCATATGGTAGCCGGCCCGCGCCATCTCCACTACGAACAACGGATTGCCTTCGCTCTCCGCAAAGAGGTGGGCGGCCGCGGCCGGATCGAGCGCCTGGCCGTTGGTCTGGATCGCCAGCGCCATCGTTTCATCGGCCGTCAAGGGCGACAGGGCGATGGTGGTCAATTGTTCGTCGCTGCGTAGCGCCCGCGCGAACTCATACAACGGGTGCTCCTGCCGGGCCTCCTCTACTCGAGCGGTACCGACGACCAGCAGGCGCGCACCCGGCGCGAAGCGCAGAAGATAGCGCAGCCATTCCAGCGTCTCCTGGTCGCACCACTGCAAGTCGTCAATCAGCAGCAGCTTCGGTTTTTCATCCGCCAGGAAGGCGCGCGCCAGCGCCTCGAACAGGCGCCGCCGCTGCCAGCTTTGGTCCTCCTGCAAAGCGGCGGTCAGGTGAGTCGGCTTGACCGGCAGCTCCGGCAGGAGGCGCGCCGCCTCGGCGCGCCACACGACGTCGAGAGAAGCCAGCCCGCTGCGCAAAGCCGGGGAACGCAGCCACTCGACGATGGGCGCAAACGCCAGGCTCCCCTCGGCCGCATATGAACGCGTTCGGGCGCTCGCGATGCCTTGCCGATTCACCCAGTCCAGCAACTCCTCGGCGAGCCGCGTTTTCCCGATCCCCGCTTCTCCGTCCAGCAGCACGAAATGGGCGCGCCCCGCGCTCGCCTTCCGCCACGCGGCCAGCAGCGCCTGCCACTCTGCATGGCGGCCGACGAGGCGCGAGGCGTCCAGGATTTTGGCGACGGGCGCCGCCTCCCCCGGCTTGCCGGCCTTCAACAACCGTTCGTACAGGGCTTGCGTCTCCGCGCTGGGCGGGACGCCGAGTTCACGCTCCAGCCTGGTAGTACACGTGTGATAGGTGTGCAACGCGTGGGCGCGATCGTTTTGCAGAGCATATAGCTCCATCAATTGGCGATATCCGGCCTCGTGCAGCGGATCGTAGCGCAGGAGGCGCTGTGCGAACTGAACGGCGGAAGCGTAGTCCCGCGTAGACGCAAGAAGCGCGATCAGTTGCTCGAGCGCCCGCAGATACCTCTGCCGCAACTCCTCCCGTCTGGGCAGAACCCAGTCATCGTAAAGCGCGGGCCAGGAGATCGCCCTGGTACAACGTGACAGCTCGCTGAAGGTGTTCTCTGCGCGCAAGCGAGTTGTCGCTGCGATCAGCCTGGGCCAGCGCCTCCTCAAAATCAGCCACATCCAGCGAGAATGGGAGATCGGGATTCCATTGGATGCTCTGTGCATCCGCGCCGCGCAAGAAGTCCCCCGTGTGCGCCAGTATCCGCCGCAGTTGATGCAATTCCCGACGCAGATTGGTTCGCGCTTGCGATTCTGAGGAATCTGGCCAGAACGTGTAGGCCAGGTATTCACGCGAGTGGGGCGCCCCGCGATGGAGGACCAGATAGGCAAGCAACGCTTGCACGCGCGCCCCGGTCAGGCCGGAGATGCGCTCGCCATCATGGGTGATCTCGAAGCCGCCGATCAATTTGATTCTCAGCATAGGAGCCACTTTTCGGGAGTCCCTCCGCACGATTCCGTCCGCGCAGGGCGCGCTCGTCACGGCACAATCCTATCACTAAATCATCACTATACCAAGAACCTGCGTCGAGTTATGTGTCGCGCCTTCCTATCGGTCGGCGCAAGCGAAAGGCAGCTCCGCACAGAGGGACAGCCCGACCGGTTGCACACGAGATGCACGGAAATTCCGCGCTGTTTGACCAATGCGAACATTCGTGTTACAGTAACGCCGCGATACACCGTCCCGCGACATGAGAGGCCCATGACTGCTGCCGCCCAAACCCTGCCGCTTACCCGCAAACGCGAGTTCCGGCTCGAAAACGAATACCACTACAACCGCGCCGGTCCGGTGCGCTGGATCGTCTCCCATGCGGTGCGCTACCCGATCTTCCCGGTCATTGCGATCGTGGCGGCGGTTGCTAATAACTATGCCTATAGCACTATCCAGGTCCTTGTCGGCCGCGCCTTCAACCTGATCACTTCGACCGGGTGGGCGACGACGGCGCTGCTGACGCTGGCGCTCGGCGTGGCCGGGGCCGCGCTGACGCAAGGGCTGACCGGCCTGGCGCGCAACTATGCGTTCGAGTTCCTGGCGCAGCGGGTCGAGCGGGACGCGCGCGACGAGCTGTACGTCAGTCTGCTCGGCAAGAGCCAGACCTTCCACGGCCGCCAGCGCATCGGCGACATCATGGCGCGCGCCACCAACGATGTGCGCTTCGTCAATCTGCTCTTTGCGCCCGCGCTGATGCTGCTGCTCGATTCGGGCATGGCGACCGTCGTGCCGCTCTTCGTCATCGCCAGCCTGAACCTCCGCCTGCTCCTCGTGCCGGGCCTTTTCCTCGTCGCCCTGACGATCACCGTGTGGGACTACAACCGTCGCCTCAATCCCGTCAGCCAGGCGCTGCGCGAGCAGTTCGGCGCGCTGAACGCAGGACTGACCGAGGCGATCTCCGGGGTCGAGGTGGTCAAGGCGAACGTGCGCGAGCATTACGAATGGGACAAGTTCACCGGCAACGCGCAGCGCTATCGCGACCTCTTCATCCAGCAAGGCCACATCCAGGCGTTCTATCTGCCGACCCTGGCCTTTGCAATTGCCTGGGCCGCGGCGTTCCTCTACGGCGCGCTCCTCTGGCGCGCCGGCGAGATCAACGCCGGGCAGTTGATCGCCTACTTCGGGCTGGTCGGCACCCTCCGCTTTCCGACCTTTATGTCAATCTGGATCTTCAACCTGGTGCAGATGGGGATCGCCAGCGCGCGGCGCATCCTGGAGACGATCAACACCGAGACGGAACTGGATGAGAATGTCGGCGGCTACGCGGCCCCGATGCGCGGGGAGGTGGCCTTCGAGGATGTCAGCTTCGGGTATGGCGATCAAGATGTATTGAAAGGGGTCAGCTTCCGGGCGGCGCCGGGCGAGACGATCGCCATCGTCGGGCAGACCGGCTCCGGCAAGACCACCCTGACGCGGCTGATCAACCGCATCTTCGACGCGACGGCCGGTCGGGTGCTGGTGGATGGCGTGGATGTGCGGGAGTGGAGCCTGGAATCGCTGCGCTCGCAGATCTCGACCATCGAGCAGGATCCGTTCCTCTTCTCCCGCACGCTGGCCGAAAATATCGCGTTCGGCTGCGCCGACGCCTCGCAGGAAATGATCGAGGAGGCGGCCAAAGCCGCCCAGGCGCACGAATTCGTGACCGCCTTCCGGGAGGGCTACGCCACCGAGGTCGGCGAACGGGGCGAGACCCTTTCGGGCGGACAGCGCCAGCGCATCGCCATCGCCCGCGCCTTCCTCACCGACCCGCGCATCTTGATCCTCGACGACAGCACGAGCGCAATTGACAGCGCCACCGAGGATCAGATCCAGCGCGCCATGCGCCGCATCAGCCGCGAGCGCACCACCTTCCTGATCACCCACCGCCTCAGCCAGATCCGCTGGGCCGACCGCATCCTCGTCCTCCGCCGCGGGGAATTGGCCGACCAGGGCACGCACGAGGAGTTGATGGCGCGCAGCGCGGACTATCGGCGGATATTTGCGAGATATGATTGACCATGGGCTTCATCCTCGACGGCCTCGAAACCGAGGCATATGACCGCAACTACAGCGACCGGGAGCTGCTGCGCCGGCTGCTGAGCTATTTCACGCCGCACCGCGGCCAGATGCTCCTGGTGGCGGCCGCGATCTCGCTCAACTCGCTGGCGGGCGCAGCCGGGCCGGTGATCCTGGGCCGCGGCCTCGATCTGTTGGCGCAGGATAAGAGCACCGGCCTCATCCTGATCCTGACCGGCCTCATCCTCGCCTTCGGCAGCCTGGCCTGGGGCTTCAACTTCACCCAGCTTTGGTTCACGGCCCACGTGGTGGGCAATGTCGTGCTGAAGATTCGCGAGGATGTCTTCGCGGCGACGATCCGGCACGACATGTCGTTCTTCGATGAGTTCGAATCGGGCAAGATCGTCAGCCGCGTCACCTCCGACACGCAAGACCTCTCCGAGGTGGCCACCCTTTCGACCAACCTGCTGAGCATGATCCTCCTGGTCGTGGTGCTGTCGGTCTACCTCGCCAGCATCAGCCTGCGCCTGACGCTGATCCTGCTGGCGATGGCGCCGGTAGCCGTGCTGGTCGCGCTCAGCTTCCGCCGCGTCGCGCGCACGGTGACCCAGCGCGCCAAGCGGGTGACAGCCAAGATCAACGCGCAAATCCAGGAGTCGGTCAGCGGGATCGTGGTGGCGAAGAGCTTCCGGCAGGAGCGCGCCATCTACAACACTTTCGCGGCGAACAACCGGCAGGCCTACGGCGTGGGGCTACGCCGCGGCATCACCTTCGACAGCATCTTCCCGATCCTCAACATCTGTTCGGGCCTGGGCAGCGCGGCCCTGGTCTATTTCGGCGGACTGACCGCGCAGGCGGGCGGGGTCAGCCCCGGCCAGTGGTATCTGTTCATGCAGGCGGTCGGTTTCTTCTGGTGGCCGCTGATCAACATCGCCTCGTTCTGGAGCCAGTTCCAGGATGGCCTGTCGGCCGCCGAGCGCGTCTTCGCGCTGATTGACGCGGAGCCGAAAGTCGCGCAGACGGCCGCCGAGCCGGCCGGCTGCCTGACGGGGCGCATCGAGTTCCGCCGCCTGCGCTTCAGTTACGTGCCGGCTGGAGCGACCGGGAGCAGCGCGGAATCGCGCGCCGGCGAGATCGTGCTGCCCGAGCTTTCGCTAACAATCCGGCCGCACGAGACGGTGGCCCTCGTGGGCCACACCGGCGCGGGCAAGAGCAGCGTCGCCAAGCTGATCAGCCGCTTCTACGAATTCCAGGACGGCGAGCTGCTGATTGACGGCCGCGACATCCGGCGCCTCGACCTGGCCGACTACCGCCGGCAGATCGGCCTGGTGCCTCAGGAGCCGTTCCTCTTCTCCGGCAGCGTGCTGGAGAACATCCGCTACGGGCTGCCGGGCGCCACCGACGAGCAGGTGTGCACCGCAGCCGAGCGGATCGCCGGGGGCGATTGGCTGGCCGACCTGCCGAACGGCCTCGACAGCGACGTGGGCGAACGCGGGGCCAACCTCTCGATGGGTCAACGCCAACTCGTCGCGCTGGCGCGCGTCCTGCTCAAAGACCCGGCCATCCTGATCCTGGACGAGGCCACGGCGAGCGTGGACCCATTCACCGAGGCGCAGATCCAGGAGGGGCTGGCGACCATCATGGCTGACCGCACCGCGGTCGTCATCGCGCACCGCCTCTCGACGGTCAAACACGCCGACCGGATCATCGTGATGGGGCAGGGGCGGATCATCGAGGAAGGCGCGCATGCGGGGCTGCTGGCCCAGGGCGGGCATTACGCGGAGCTGTACAACACGTATTTCCGGCATCAGTCGCTGGAGTATATCAACCAATCCCGGCGCGAACATGTCACTTGACCGCGCATTGGCCCCCTGCTATACTCGACCTTGAAACGCAAGTCGAGGAACGAAACCGGATGCCGCAATCTGCCTGAATCTGACCCTGCGATGCCAAAGCGGAGCGCACTCATGCCAAGACGCAAAGCTGACAACCCGCCCCAGGCCCTGGGCGATCCCGTAGCCGATTACCGTCACGCCGACAAGCGCAAGCACATCCCGCCGGCCGGGCTGGCCGCCCAGGGCCGGGTGCAAGAGACCCCCAAGATCCGCTACGCCTATGACCCGCACCTGCCGCCCGTGCTGCGCTTCGATGAGACCGGGGCGAGCGATCGGCTGCCCGCGTTGGTCGAGACCGCCGTCCAGCGACCGTTGACCGCGGACGAGGCGACCCTGCTGGCCGATGCGCTGCGTGTACGCCAGCCGTGGCTGGAGTGGGCCGGCAAACGTGAGAAGCCGTGGTTCGATGCCGACCCGGTGGCGCTGCACATCCACGAGCGGGTCTCGGCGCAGGCGATCCTGAAGCTGGCGCTGCGCGCGCCGGCCCAACGCTCCCTCTTCGCCGACCCGGAGCTCGACTACCGCGACGCGCTGCGCTTCTATCAGCACGACGTGGACTGGGCCAACCGGCTGATCCTGGGCGACAGCCTGACGGTGATGGCCTCGCTGGCGCGGCGCGAGGATCTGGCCGGCAAAGTCCAGATGATCTACATGGACCCGCCCTACGGCATCAAGTTCGCCTCGAATTTCCAGGCGCAGGTGGGCCGCCGGGACGTGAAGGACCGGGAGGACGACCTGACGCGCGAGCCGGAGCAGGTGAAGGCGTACCGCGACACCTGGACGCTGGGCGTGCACTCGTACCTGGCCTACCTGCGCGACCGGCTGATCGCGGCGCGCGCGCTGCTGGCGGACAGCGGCTCGATCTTCGTGCAGATTTCGGACGAGAACCTGCATCGGGTGCGATTGGTGCTGGACGAGGTGTTTGGGGCGGAGAACTTTATCATTCAGGTCCATTTTGCGACTACGACCAGCCAGACTGCACAATTCGTCTCTGTCGTTACCGATAACCTGCTTTGGTATTCCAGGAGTAAGGAATCGGCGAAGTTCAAACCGATCTGGACATCGAAAAATCTCGATGTTGCGATTGACTCGGCATTTTCGCGCTTCGAGATCGATGGAGCATTAGTGGATGACTCGGCAGCAAACGATGGTAGAGCACGATTAGTGATATTGGACAATCTGACCTCGCGAAGTGCAAGTACTACAACCACTCAATCAGTCATCGTAAATGGTACCGAGTTCTCTCCCAAGACAGGGGGCTGGAAAACCAATCGAGCTGGGCTTGAACGCCTGAGAAGTGCTGGCCGCCTGTATCCGAAAGGTAGCACCTTGCTCTACAAGCGCTACTTTGACGATTTCTCCTATACTCCCATAACGAGTCTATGGCGCGATACGCAGTCTGGCGGGATCGGTCGAGAGGCGAATATCTACGTCGTCCAGACCAACACCAAAGTCATCGAACGCTGCCTCCTCATGACCACCGACCCTGGCGACCTTGTCCTCGACCCCACCTGCGGCAGCGGCACCACCGCCTACGTCGCGGAGCAGTGGGGCCGGCGCTGGATCACGATTGACACCAGCCGCGTCGCGGTCGCCCTGGCGCGGCAGCGGCTCCTCACCGCGAAGTACGACTATTACGAGATCAGGGGGCTGGAGACAGGGGTCAGGGATCAGGGATCAGGAGACAGGGCGCCGGCGGCGGGATTCGTGTACAAGACCGTGCCGCACATCACCCTCAAGTCCATCGCGCAAAATCAGGCGCTCGACCCGATCTTTGCGCAGTGGGAGCCGATCCTGGCGGAGAAGCTGGCCGGCCTCAACGCCGCGCTGGTGACGGCCACGCCCGCGGCCCGCACGAAGCTCCAGGCCAAACTGGTCGAGAAGGAACGCACCGAGGGCAAGCGCGCGGTCACCGATGCCGACCGGCGGCGGTGGCTGTTGCCGGGGCAGGGGTCAGGGGACAGGGGTCAGGGGCCAGGAACCAGCCCGCAATGGCAGCCGTGGGAGGTTCCGTTCGACGGCGACCCCGACTGGCCCGAAGCCTTGCAAGCGGCGCTGACCGAGTATCGCCAGGCCTGGCGCGGCAAGATGGATGAGGTCAACGCGACCATCGCGGCCAGCGCGCCTCAAGAGGAGCTGGTGGATCAGCCCCGGATCGTGCCGGGCGTGCTGCGGGTCAGCGGGCCGTTCACCGTCGAGGGCGTGCAGCCGGCCGAGGAGTCGCTCGACGTGGAAAGCCCCATCGGCAGCGAGCCGGACGCCCTGGAGACCTTCGAGGTTTCCGGAAACCTCGAAGGTCTGGGCCAGGAGCCGGCCAACGCCGAGGCGTATCTGGACAAGATGATCCGGCTGCTGCGGGCGGACGGCGTGCGCTTCCCGGACAACAAGATGCTCAAGTTCGCCCGGCTAGAGCCGTTGGCGCACAGCGTGCTGCACGCGGAAGGGGAGTGGCAAGACCTGTCAGGTCTCCGCGTGGCGGTCGCGTTCGGCCCTCAATACGGCCCCATCACAGCCAAGCAGGTAGAGGAGTGCCTGCGCGAGGCGTACCGCCGCGGGTACGACGACCTGGTGTTCGCCGGCTTCACCATTGACGGCGCGGCCCAGGCCACGATCCAGGACGATCCCAACCCGCACGTTCGCTGCCACCTGGCGCACATCCGCCCCGATGTGGCGATGGGCGACCTGCTCAAGGACACACCGGGCAGCCAGTTGTTCACCGTGTTCGGGCTGCCGCGGGTGCGATTGGTCCCTGCTTCCGGAATCGAGCCTGTGCGCAGCCCCCTTTCAGGGTCAGGCGGTCTCTCGCCCAAGACGAAACCGGCTGAAGCCTCGAATCCGGAGTGGATTGTGGAGATGGAAGGCGTGGACATCTACGACCCGGTGACCAACACCGTTCAGGCCACCGACGCGGGCAAGGTTGCGGCCTGGTTCCTCGACAGCGACTACGACGGCCGCACCTTCTGCATCACCCAGGCGTTCTTCCCGGACGCGTCGGCGTGGGAGAAGCTGGCGCGGGCGCTCAAGTCGGTGGTGGACGCCGACCGGTTCGCCGCCTTCTCCGGCACGCGTTCGCTGCCGTTTGCGGCGGGGGAGCACCAGCGGATCGCGGTCAAGGTGATTGACCCGCGCGGGAATGAGGTGATGCGGGTGCTGGGGGTGGGGGAGATGCGGTGCTAACCTGCTACAAGCGTCTCAATTTCCGAGAGGATTTGCTTAAGCGTCGGAGCGGCACAAGCAACTACGCTCATCTCGTCAGCCAGATGTTTATGATGTGGGAAGGAAGACAGCGTTGGGAAATGGGGCGTATCGTCGTAGCGGAAGATTCTGGCGCCATCCGCTGCCTGGTAGTGATAAACATATGTGAAGCGATGAATGCCAGCCTGCGTGTTGACGAACTCGCGAAAGTGAAGTTGCGAGTCATCCAAAAAGAAGACGTCGCCGCGGACATACCCTGCGTGGGGGCCGCGCTTGTCGAACGTGATGTTGTGCGATTGCACGATCGGAGACGCTCGGAGCGTCGCAAGGATCGAGCGAAAATACGTATCAATCACCTGACCCTTGCGCCGTCCAACGCCAGTTTCTGCTCGGTGAGCACCCGCAGCATCTTGATTTCGCCCAGCCATTCGATGAAATCCAGGCTCTCGGCAATTTCGGCCGCAACATAGCGCCGCTCGAATTCATCCGAAGTCATGTCGAATTGCTTCTCGAAAGCCAGCAAACGCTGCTTCGTGCGCTGGATGCCGTGCGCCAGCGCCTTCGCTTCGGTCTGGATGGCAGCACGCAGCAGCGGCTTTAAGATTTTTGGCGAAGCGGTGGTCACCATTACCTGTTCTAACATCATCTCATCTCCCGGCACGGCGGATTTACCAATCTGCTGAGAAGATTATAGCATAACCGATTCCATAATTGAAAACGATCGAAACTATGAACAAACCTGCCACACCCACTGCCGATCAACCGCCGCTCCCCATCCAACCCGTTGATCGTCCCATCCTCTGCTCGCCCTATGCCGAGCCGACCGAGCACTGGGTCTACACGACCGAGGGGGACGCCATCCGCATGCCGGGCCGGCGGCCGGCCTCCTATTGGTACAAAACCCAACGCACGGCCGGCGGGCAGATGGCGCTGATCGCTGAGGAGGAACGCGAGGAGTTGCCGCTGGTCAACGCGCTGCGTGCGGATGTCAAACGCTGGCGCGCGTCCGGCTACGAGGGCGCGACGCGCGTTACCAGGGAGTTGCTGCGCTACTGGTGGCGCGCCGACCGGCCGCGGCGGCTCTTCTTCTGCCAGTTGGAGGCCACGGAGACGGTCATCTTCCTCAACGAGGTCCGGCTGGCCGGTCGCAAGCCACGCTTCACGCCGCAGTTTACCGACGATCACGTGGATCGGCTGCGCGACCTGCCCGCTGATCCCAACTTGCCCGCGTTGACCCGCCTGGGCCTGAAGATGGCGACCGGCAGCGGCAAGACCGTGGTGATGGCGATGCTGCTGGCATGGAGCTTCTGCAACCGCGGCCAGGTGTCCAGCGACACGCGCTTTCCCTCGTCTGCGCTGGTCGTCTGCCCTAACCTGACCATCAAGGAGCGGCTGCAAGTCCTCCGACCTGAAAATCCCAAGAACTATTACGCCGATTTCGACCTGGTCCCCGCGGCCATGCGGCCGCTGCTGCAACAGGGCAAGGTGCTGGTGACCAATTGGCACCTGTTCGCGCCCGAATCGGAGCACGTCGAAGGAGGCAAGTCGTACACGGTGGTGAACAAAGGGCCGGAAAGCCCGGCCGCGTTCGGCCGCCGCGTGCTGGGCGACCTGGCCGACCGTGCGCCGATCCTGGTGCTGAACGACGAAGGTCACCACGCGTGGCGTCCCGCCCCTGCCCTCTCCCTCGCAGGGAGAGGGCAGGGTGAGGGTGAATTCTCCAAGGATCTCCAAGCCGAAATTGAGGAGGCTACCGTCTGGATCAACGGTCTGGACACGCTCAACCGCGCGGCCGGCATCCGCTGCTGCGTGGATCTCTCGGCCACGCCTTTCTACCTGGGCGGTACCGGCTACATCGAGGGCGCGCCCTTCCCCTGGCTGGTCAGCGATTTCGGCCTGGTGGACGCTATCGAGAGCGGCATCGTCAAGATTCCCCGGCTACCGGTCAGCGACACTACGGGCCGGCCCGAGCCGAGATACTTCCGCCTCTGGCAGCACATCACCGAGGGTCTCCAGCCCGGCGAACGGCTGCCCGGCCAGGCGCGCAAGCCCAAGCCGGATGTGGTTTACCGCGAAGCCGAGCCGGCGCTGAACACCCTGGCCGGGCAGTGGGTCGAGCGCTTCAAATACATCGAAGATGCCACCGACGAGAAAGACAAAACCCCGCCCGCTCTGATCATCGTGTGCGATAACACCGACATCGCCGAGGTCTTCTACCGGAGCATTTCAGGGGAGTCGCAGGCCGAAGTTGTTGACGTTGAAGCTGAGGTCAAGGCTGAGGTTGAGGATGAGGAGGAAGAGGACGAGGAACCACGCAAGAAAAAGGTCAAAGCCAAAACCCGCACGGTCCATGGTCCTGGCCGGATTTTCCCGGAGTACTTCGCCAACCGGGAAGGCTTCACCCCGACCATCCGCATTGACAGCAAATTGCTGACCCAGGCTGAATCGGGCGATCCCAATGTCACTCGTAACGATGCGGCGGAGCAGTTGCGCAAGATCGTCGCAACCGTCGGCGTGAAGGGCGAGCCGGGCGAGCAGGTGCGCTGCGTGGTGTCGGTCGCCATGCTCAACGAAGGCTGGGACGCTCATAATGTCACCCACATCCTGGGGGTGCGCGCGTTCGGCAGCCAACTGCTGTGCGAGCAGGTGATCGGCCGCGGCCTGCGCCGCATGGACTACACCGTAGATCCGCAGACCGGGATGTTGACCGAGGAGTACGTGGACATCTATGGCGTGCCGTTCAGCCTGATCCCGTTCCGGGGCCGCGAGACCAGGGCGGCCGCGCCGGTGGACCGGCCCAAGAATCACGTGCGCGCGCTGCCCGAACGCGCCGCGTATGAGCTCAAATTTCCGGTGGTCGAAGGGTACGCGTTCGCCCTGCGTCGCAACGTGATCACGGCGGACATCGGCAAGATGGAGCCGCTGCGATTGGAGCCTGAGCACGAGCCGACCGCCGTGTTTGTCAAGCCGCGCGTGGGTTACGAGATCGGCGCGGCCAGCCTGGCCGGGCCGGGCGAGTTCCAACAGCAGGATCGCCAGGCCTACTACGCCAGCACGCACCTTCAGACCATCGAATTCGAGATCGCACGCCAGGTGGTTTTCGCCCTGGTGGGCGACGGTGAACACGCGCCTGACCCCAGCAGCAACCCACGACTGCGGCTGCAATCACGCCATCAGCTCTTCCCGCAAGTCTTGCGCTTGATCCATGCCTACATCGAACGCAAGGTGGACTGTCGCGGAGTGGATCCACGCGAGCTGGGCCAGGAGAAGTACTTCCGGCGCGTGATCGAGCGTATGATCGCGGCCATCCGTCCCGATGACGCGCCCGGTGGGCGGGGCGAGCCGCCGCTCATGCCGATCTTGAACCGCTACAAGTCCATCGGCACGACCGCTGAGGTGGATTTCAAGACGACGCGGCCCTGTTTCGGCGCACAACGCAGCCACATCAACCTGGTCGCCGCGGACACAGTGACGTGGGAGCAGTCGGCGGCGTTCCGGCTGGAGCAGGCTGTGTTGACCGGCGCGGTCAAGTATTACGCGCGTAACGACGGCTTGGGCTTCGTCATCCCATATGAGTACATGGGGATCAGCCACCACTACGAGCCGGACTTCCTGGTGAAGCTGGCAAACGATGTGACCCTGGTGCTGGAGATCAAGGGGCAGGTCACCGACCAGGACAACGCCAAACACGAGGCGGCCAAACGCTGGATCGCAGCGGTGAACAACTGGGGCGAGTTGGGGCGCTGGTATTTCCACCCCAACAAGGATCCGCAGATGCTAGGCGTGGAGTTGCGATCCATTCTGCATAATCTTGTTGCATCATCCTGAATACCTGCCAGCGACACTGAAATCACAAGAGGTCACTGATGGCAAAAGCTGAAATCTGCGCGGGGATCTGTGGGTTCAACACGACCGTGATTGCGCGTAAAGACGACAACGGGCTGATCCAACTGGATATCGAGAGCGATTGCAAAGGCGTGCGGAAGTTCGCCGATCAATTGAAGGAAGTGGATCCCTTCCGGGAGTTCACCTGGCGCCGGGGCGGGCCGATCACGCTGCAAGTCGCGCCGCAATGCCTGACGCATCCGGCGTGCCCCGTGCCGTCGGGCGTGATCAAGGCCATCGAGGTCGAGGCCGGGCTGGCCTTGCCCGCGGATGTGACGATCAAGCTGGCGAAGGACGCGGCGTAGGCTGGCAAGGAAGCGCCCCGAACAAGTTCGGGAGTCCGGGAAAAACGACCTTGAATCCGCACGATTGGCTCCTCTATCAGGATGACGCGCTGCTGGTCGTGAACAAGCCGGCTGGGCTGCCGACCCTGCCCGATGGCTATCAGCCCGCCGCGCCCTACCTGGTGAGCCTGCTGCAGGAGGCTTTCGGCCCCCTGTGGGTCGTGCATCGGCTCGACAGGGAGACCAGCGGCGTGATCGTCCTGGCGCGCACCGCCGACGCGCACCGCGAGCTCAACCGCCAGTTCCGTGAGCGCGACGTTACCAAGGTCTACCATGCGCTGGTCGCCGGCCAACCGACCTGGGACGCATGCACACTCGACCTGCCGCTGCGGCCCGACGGCGACCGCCAGCACCGCACCGTGGTGGATCGGGCGGCCGGAAAGCCGTCCATCACCGCCTGCCGCGTGCTGGAGCGCCTGGGTGCCTATACGCTGATCGAGGCGCAGCCGCAGACCGGCCGGCCGCACCAAATCCGGGCGCACCTGGCCGCGGCAGGGCTACCGCTCGTCGGCGATGCGCTCTATGCCGGCCTGGGCGGTGGCTTGCAAGGCGAAGCCGGGGCCGCGCTACGCCGTCTCGTGTTGGATGCCGCGCCGTTGGCCCGGTTGGGCCTCCACGCCCGCTCGTTGACCATCGCCCATCCCATCACCGCTGCGGCCATGACGTTCGCCGCGCCATACCCGGCCGATTTCAGCGAAGCCCTGGCAAGGCTGCGGGGGTAAGCGCGCAACCCAGACGATACCAGTTGCGCAAGATGGCAAAAGGTAGGAGATGACCCTCCAGGAATTCCTCACCACCGAATTCGGCACGAAGCTGTGGATGGTGTTTGGGCGCTGGCTGCCACCCTGGGCAGGCTACAGATTGGCGCATATGGCCGCCGGCATCGTGAGTCGGCGTCGCAATTCCAGCATCTACCGCATCCTCCATGACAACCAGGCGGGGGTGCTTGGGCCAGCCACCCCGGAGCCGGTTCTTCACGATGCCGTGCAACGGATGTTCGAGCATGTCGGCCAGACGGCCTACGACCTGATGCACGGCCTGGCCGGCGGCGAAGCGCGGCTGCGCGCCGCTGTGACCCTTGACGCACAGGTGGAGGAGGACGTCCAGCGCGCCATCGCCACGGGCCGGGGCGTAATGATCTGCGGTTGCCACACCAGCAACTTCAACCTGGGCTTCCTCGCCCTTTCGCTGCGCGATGATGTGCCCGAAATCCAGGTGCTCGCGCCGCCGACCATGACCGGCGGCTTCCGGGTGATGCACGATCTGCGCGCCAGCACGAAATTCCTGGAAACGCCGATCAACATCGTATCGCTCAAGGCTGCGACGCTCCGACTGCGCGCGGGCGGCATGGTCGCCACGGGCGTGGATTGGCCGCCGGCCGCCGCTGCCGACGAGCGTGTGCTCTTCTTCGGCCGCTTGGCGCACTTGCCGACCGGCCACATCCGCTTAGCGATCAATACGGGTGCTGTGTTGCTGCCGGTCGCCTGTCGCTGGGACTCGACACGCGGCTACCACTTGCTGACCGCGCCGCACCTGGAGCTAGAATTGACCGGCGACCGCGCGGCGGATATCCAGCGCAACGCGCGCCGCGTGCTGGCGATCATCGAGCAGTGGATCGCTGAGCGGCCGGAGCAATGGCTGATGTACTACCGCGTCTGGCCCCAAACATGATCATGACGCACAACCACAAACCTTCCGAGCTTGTTTGGCCCATCACCGACCGGTGATCCACGCAGTTTGACGCCCGCTGCCAGAGGAGTATAATGGCGTAATCCAACATTCAGGAGGCCTTTTCCATGCCGGAACCTACCGCCAAGGTGATTCACTATACCGATGTCCCAGCTCAGGTAGTCGGCGCGGAGGCGCCCGGCGCCACGATCCGCTGGCTGATTGACGAGCCGCACGACGGCGCGCCCTATTACGTGCTGCGCATGATCGAGGTGGCGGCCGGCGGACACACGCCTGACCATACGCACCCCTTCGAGCACGAGAACTTCGTGGTAGAGGGCCGCGGCCGCGTGCGCATCGGCGAGGCATGGCACGACATCGGGCCTGGCAGCGTGGTTTTCGTGCCGGCCGGCGCGCCGCATTGCTACGCCAACGCCAGCGACACGCCGTTCCGCTTCCTGTGCGGCATCCCTACCAGCCGACTGATGCCCCAGGGATGACTTATCCCAAGACTTCCGAAGTCTCGGAGACTTCAGAAGTCTGGCGTCCCCGCTGCCCCAGGAGCATGACGAATGCCTGATGTACAGACCCCCGAGTGGGTCAAAGATGCGGTCTTCTATCAGATTTTTCCGGACCGCTTCGCCCGTTCGGCGCGTGTGCCCAAGCCGGCCGGGCTCCAGCCATGGGGCAGCCCGCCCACCATCCACGGCTACCAGGGCGGCGACCTGCCTGGCGTGGTCGAGCATCTGGATTACCTGGCCGACCTGGGCATCACGGCCATCTACTTCAACCCGATCTTCCGATCGGCGTCTAACCACCGCTATCACACCCATGATTACTACCAGGTGGACCCCATGCTCGGCGGCAACGCGGCGCTGCGTGAGCTGCTCGACGCGGCGCATGGCCGGGGCATCAAGGTGGTGCTGGATGGCGTCTTCAACCACGCCAGCCGCGGCTTCTTCCAGTTCAATGATATTCTGGAGAATGGCCCGGAGTCGGCCTACCTGGATTGGTTCACGGTGGAGGATTGGCCGCTGCGACCCTACGGCAGCAAGCAGCCCAACTACCGCTGCTGGTGGGGCAACCCGGCGCTGCCGAAGTTCAATACCGACACGCCGGCGGTGCGCGAGTTCCTATGGGATATAGCGCGGTTCTGGATCGAGTTCGGCATAGACGGTTGGCGGCTGGACGTGCCAGGCGAGATCAACGACGACGCGTTCTGGCGCGAGTTCCGCCGGCGGGTACGGGCGGCCAACCCCGAGGCCTACATCGTCGGCGAAATCTGGGATGACGCCGACCCTTGGTTGCAGGGGGATCAGTTCGACGCGGTGATGAACTACGGGGTAGGCCGCGCCGCGCTGGGCTTTTTTGCTGCGGACACCTTCGACCACAACTACAAGCCGGGCGGGTTTCGCCTGCACGAGATGGGCGCGCGCCAGTTCGTCCGCGAAATTGATCGCCTGATGAAACACCACCCGTGGCCGATCACCCTGGCGCAACTCAACCTCCTGGATAGTCACGACACGGCGCGCTTCCTCACCCAGGCTGGCGGCGACCGCAGCGCGCTGCGCCTGGCGCTCCAATTCCTGATGACGATCCCCGGCGCGCCGTGCCTCTACTATGGCGACGAGATCGGCATGGCCGGCGGCCCCGATCCCGATTGCCGCCGTGCGTTCCCGTGGGATGAGGCGGTCTGGGATCGGGAGTTGCTGGCGACGGTCAAGCGCGCCATCGCGCTGCGCCAGGCCCATCCCGCGCTGCGCCGCGGCCAGTTCGAACGCTACTACGCCAGCGACGACGTTTGTACCTTTGGCCGGCGCTTGCCCGACGATGCGGCGGTCGTGGCCTTCAACGCCAACCACGAAGCGCGTGCCTTCAACATTGACACCGGCGACCTGCTGCCGGATGGCGCGGCGACCGATGCGTGGAGCGGGACAACCGTGCGCGTCTCCAACGGCATTCTGCGCCATGTGGCCCTGGCCCCCCGCTCGGCGGCGGTGTTCGTGCCCAAGTAAAGGATCAGCCATGCGTTACTATCACCGGGCGCGACCGGTCGTCAGCTTCACCCTGGCGACCTTGATGTTGATTATCCTGGCGCTGCTGCTAAGCGGCATCCTCCACATCAGTATTGACCTGACCCCCATCACCAACAACCCGCAACTGGTCGCCGTCGCCCTGCTCTTCGCTGCGATCTCGGCGCTGCTCCTGTACGAATGGTAGCTCGAACCGGCGGCGCCCTCAGCGGGTGAAAAGCGGGCCGCGGATCGGCGCGCATGAACGCGGATCGTTTTTTATCTATATCCGCGTCCATCTGTGTTTATCTGCGGCTGATTTTCAGGTGTTCGTTTCTTGCTTATTTCTCGATTGTACAATACAATCCCCAGACTGTGTCTCTATAAATCCGACGCTTGTGTGTCAGCCACAGCGCCGCATATCACATCATGGAGGTAAAGATGAATCCTGGCACGTTGCCAAGAACGTTGCACCGTTTGCTTAAGCGTGTGGACAAGACCTGGGCCGCCCGCTTTCTGCTGGCGATCGTCTGCGCGCTGATGATCCCGGGACTGGCGCAGGCCAATCACCCCACCCCCTTCCCGGACGACATCACGACGCCGAACATCACGTATCACGTGCGCTACACCAACAACAACCCGCCCCCGGCGGTGGACGCCAACTACATGCCGACCGCGCAGGCGCAGAACATGGCGAACGCGCTCGACAATGCCAATGCGTCCGCGGTGGGGAACCCGAACGGATATCACAACGGCTATGTTGGGCTGGGCTTCCTGGCGCCTGACTTCAACGGCGCCGAGCGTCGCGTCGAGGTGTTCGATTGCTCGATGCATGGCGGCTGTGACAGCGGCAACGCGCCGGCCGACCGCATCAACATGCCCGCGACCGGCTATATCGGCGCCTCCGAGGCGTGCATCCGTCTGGTGATCGGCCACGAACTGTTTCATCATGTACAGTACGCCTACATCACCTTCAACAAGTGGGCGCAGTGGGGCGGCGTGCCTGTCGAAGGCACCGCGCGCCTGATGCAAGACAAGCTCTACAACGACCTGGACGGCAACGCCGGTTGCATCACCTACGGCGGCGAGGCCAACCTCTATCTGGGCGCCGCCAACCAGACGATCTGGAACATCTCCTACACCGCCGCGCTCTTCTGGAACTACCTGACCGAGCAGCTCGGCGCGAACGTCACCGAGCCGAACATCGGCGTGGACTTCATCCGCCGCTTCTGGGTGAACGCACAGGCGAACAACGCCAGCCCCGACACCGTCGGCACGATCCGCCAGACGATCACGCAGATGGCGCCAGGCCGCACGCTGGAGCAGATGTTCCACGACTTCAGCATCGCCAACTACACCAAAGACCTAAACGTGGCGGCGCTGCCCAACTCGACGCGCTACCGCTACCGCGACGAGAACGACGCTACCGGCCAGCGTTACAACCCGGTCACGATGCGTTGGACGGGCGCTATCCCGCCCACCCGCGGCCCGCAAGCCGATTCGGTCGTCGCGTGGGGCGCGCGCTACTACGAGGCGACCCCCTCGGCCGACTGCACGATCATCGGCTTTCGCTCGACCGGCGACACCGCGGCCTACGGCCTGGTGGCGTCTACCGGCGCCAACACCGCGCAACGGCTCTACAAAGGGGTCGGCGGCACGTTCGCCAAGGCGCTCATCAACCGGCCGGGCAATCCATACACCCGGCTGGGCGCTACGGTCGCCGGGCTGAGCAACCCCGCCAACTTCACCTACACTTTCGCCTGCGGCAGCGCCCGCCTCACCATCATCCGGCCCACCACCGCTTTCCGGGCCTACGTCGGTGAGCCGGCCACGCCGGAGCAATTCCTGGTGATCGTCAACGTGGTCGGCCCCGATGAGCTGGGGAATCCGTCGGTCGAGGGGTTGGACACTTCGGACTTTCAGGTGTGGGTCGGCCCCGAGGCGGCCGCCAATGTGGCGCCGGTGCTGTCGGGCAGCTACGTGCAAGGCTCCTACTGGCTCGTGGTACAGGCGCCGGTGAAAGCCGCGGCTGGCGATTATCCCCTGCTGGTGAAGCTGGGCAACCTGGCCGCCGACACGAAGGAAGGGGCCGTCCGCTATTCCAAACTGGTGCGCGACCAGGTGGTGGTGATTGACGCGTCGGGCAGCATGGATTTCCCGACCGGCAACACCAAGCTGACGGCGGCGAAAAACGCGGGGCGGCTGTTCGTGGACGCGGCGTCCGAAGATGATCGGTTGGGGGTCGTCTGGTTCTCCGGCGATTTGGTCGAGCCGAATGATGACGCCACGGTCGTCCACCAATTGCAGGATGTGACCGGGCAGCGCGTCAACGCCCGCAACGCGATCAACGGCATCACGCCCCAGAATATGACCTCGATCGGCGATGGCCTGAACAAGGGGCAGGCGCAGTTGAACGCCTTCGGCACGGTGGAAGGTCAGGACTTCATCGTCCTGCTGAGCGACGGCATGGAGAACGAGGCCGCGTTCTGGAGCACGATTCGCCCCGCCATCCTGGCGGCCGGCACGACGGTCTACGCCATCGCGCTCGGGCCGGAGACCGACCAGGCGCTCATGCAGGAGATCGCCGCGTCCACCGGCGGCGACTATCTGTACGTTGACCTGGCGGGCGCCAGCGCGGCGGCCGCAACTGGCGCGGCCGCGCCAAACGCAACCATCCCGCTGCCCAACCGCCTGGCCGATGCGTTCCGGGTCGCCAACGAAGGCATCCGCGGCCACCAGCGCATCTGGGAGCAGAGCGGCAGCGTGGGGCCGGGCGCGACAACCAACCTGGCGATCCAGATTGACGAAGACGGCCTGCTCGATCCGGTCTTCTCCGTCAACTGGCCGCAAGGCGCAGCGGCGCAGGTGCAGCTCCGCCGGCCCGACGGCTCGCAGGTGCTCAACGGTCAGCCCGGCGTCCACATTTTCAGCGATAGCACCCATGCGGTGTTCCAACTGAGCAGTATCAACCAGCTCGGCGCGTGGCAACTGCGCATTATCAACCAGCAGACGAACACGCTGGACTACGTGGCGTCCCTCTCGGCGCGCGGCTACAAGAACATCAAAATGCGCCTGTTCTTCGGCCAACTCAACACCGACCCCGCGGCGCAGGAGATGCGCAAGCTGTTCCTCAAAGGGCTGCCGATGCCGATCCTCGTCTCGCTGACCGACCTGAAGGGGCCGGTGCTGGGCGCCGAGGTGCTGGCCGAGGTCGAGCATCCCGACGGCGGGGTGGATACGCTGCCGCTCTACGATGATGGCGATCATGGGGACGGCAACGCCGACGATGGGATCTACGGCAATCTGTACACGCGCACGACCGCCGGCAGTACGACCGGCGTAAGCGACAACGACACCAGCACGTCGCCGACGCGCGGCAGCTACAACGTGCGGGCGCACGCCAAAGGCAAATCCAACACAGGCAGCCCGTTTGAGCGGTACAAGCGTGGCTCGTTCCAGCTCTACGAGTTCGACCCCAAGCAACAGAATTCTGACACCGACCGCGACGGTATGCCCGACCGCTGGGAGCTGCGCTACACATGCCTGAACATGCAGATGAATGATGCGAAGGAAGACCCCGACGGCGACGGCCTGACCAATATCGAGGAGTATCAGGCCGGGACCGATCCGTGCAACCCGGACACCGATCGCGGCGGCGAGAGCGACGGGTCGGAAGTGCGACGTCGGGCCAACCCGCTGCACCCCCGCGATGACGGGGCGCGGCCGCCGGTGGACGCTGAAGTGCTGTCCTGGTCGCCCGATCACCTGGAGCGGCTACCGCTCCAGCCAGGCACGAACCTGATTCGCTACCCGGTGGATCGGGCCTGCCACCATTACAGCGTCGAGCGCGCCCTGGAACCCGCCGGGCCGTTCGAGAAGGTCGCCAGCTTCGAGCCGGCCCAGCATGATGGGTTGTACTACGACGAGAACCTCACCAACAACCTCACCTACTACTACCGGCTGATCTGCAGCGGGCCAAACGGCGAAACCAGTGCGCCCGGCCGGATCTTCAGCGGCACCCCGCGCGAGGAGCCGTTCCCGCCGATCGGCCGTGTGATCATCGCCAATGACCGACCGATCGTCCCTTCGCGATCTGTCCAGCTTCAACTGACCGCCGACGAGGATGTGGTTGAGATGCTGCTTTCCAATGTGGCGTCGTTCGAGGGCGCCGAGTGGCAGACGTTCCTGCCCACGATGGACTGGATGCTCGATCCTCAGGCGAACGGCTATGCCCAGGTGTTCGCTAAATTCAGAGACAAGGCGGGCAATGAATCCATCCCATATTTCGACGATGTAATCGTGCGGGCACGAACGCTGTTGGGCGTGCTGCGCGGGCGGATCATCCTGCAGCCGTTGCACCCATCTGCCGCCGCGACGCCGCAGAGCAACGCGGGCGTCTTCGTCTCGGTGCAGGGCCAGTCTGACATCCAGCCGACCTTCACCGACGCCGAAGGTAACTTCACGCTCGACGACTTGCCGCCCGGCAGTTATGAGCTGTCGTTCCAGCGCGAAGGCTACGCGACCGGCAGCGCCACCGGCCAGGTTTCGGCCGGTGGGACGACCGACCTCGGCTCCAGCACGCTGGTGGAGTTACGGCAGGTCTACCTGCCGTTGGTCCTGCGCCAGTAGGGCATCCTCACAAGACTTCCGAAGTCTGACGAAGACTTCGGAAGTCGCCCCCGCATTGCCGCCCCCGACCTCTAGTCCCTTGACACCCAGCCAGACCTTGCCTATAATCTCGTCAGTGTTGCAATATAGTCGCTATGGAACGCAAGACTTCCGATTACAGCATAGCGCCAGGCACACAGGAAGGATGCCATGCGCAAGTTCTCCTCGTATGGGCCGGTGGACATCCGGCAGCACTACTATGCCCCGCGCCAGGCGTTGATCGAGCGCGCCTACACGCAGATGGTCGGCGCAGACCCCGACTTGGGCGGCCACTACATCACCGTCTGGGGGCCGCGCCAGACGGGCAAGACGTGGATCATGCAGCAGGTGTTGTGGCGGCTGCAAGCGGACGACCGCTTCGACGTGCTCAAGATCAACCTGGAGCACCTGAAGCTGGTCGAGGATGCCGGCAGAGCCGTGCGCTCGCTCGCGGCAGAGATTATCGAGCGACTGGGCTTGACCGATGTCACTGCCGACAGTCTGGACGAGTTGGATGGCGTGTTCCGCCGCGGGGTGTTGCGCAAGCCGTTGATCCTGATCCTGGACGAGTTCGATGCCTTGCCCGAGGCGGCGATTGCGGGGCTGGCGAGCGTCTTTCGCAACGTCTACATCCGCCGCCAGGATCAGGCCCATCTGCCCAGCGCGGCGCGGGACTATCTGCTGCACGGCGTCGCGCTGATCGGTGTGCGAGCGGTGCTGGGGGTCGAAAACCCGCGCGGCTCGCCCTTCAACGTCCAGCGCAGCCTGCGCATCCCCAACCTGACCGCCGATGAGGTGGCCGGCATGTTCCGCTGGTACGAACAGGAGAGCGGCCAGACGGTCGAACCGACCGTGGTGGCGCAACTGTTCTACGAGACGCAGGGGCAGCCAGGGCTGGTCTCGTGGTTCGGCGAGCTGCTCACCGAGACCTACAACGAGACGACCGACCGACCGATCACGCCGGAGCAGTTCGCCGCGGTCTATGCCCGCGCGCTGAGCGTGTTGCCCAACAACACCATCCTGAACATCATCAGCAAGGCCAAACAGGAGCCGTACCAGGAGGTGGTCCTGGAGTTGTTTCAGGCGCGCGAGCAGGAACTCTTCACCTACGACGACACACGGCTGAACTTCCTCTACCTGAACGGCGTGATTGATCGCGAGGAGGAAGCGCCCGACCGCCAGGTGGTCAAGTTCGCCTGTCCGTTCGTGCAGAAGCGGCTCTTCAACTACTTTGCGCGCACGTTGTTCCGCCAGGTGGGCCGGCTCTACCCGCCCTTCGCAGACCTGAGCGACACCATCACCGACGAGAGCTTGAACGTCAAGAACCTGCTGCGACGCTACGAGACCTACCTGCAGGAGAATCGCACCTGGCTGCTGAAGGAGGTTCCGCGCCGCAGCGACCTGCGCGTCTACGAAGCGGTCTACCATTTCAACCTCTACGCCTATCTCGACCAGTTGCTGCTGCGGCGGCATGGCCAGGTGCTGCCGGAGTTCCCGACCGGCAATGGCAAGGTGGACCTGTTGCTGCGCTATGCCGGGCGACCCTATGCGATCGAGGTCAAGAGCTACGTGGACGAGTACACCTACCGCGAGGCGCTGCGCCAGGCCGCACGCTATGCGCAGCAGTTGGGGCTGGCCGAGATCACCCTGGCGCTCTTCGTGGAGGCCGTGAACGACGCCAGCCGCGTCAAGTACGAGGCGGTCTACACCGACGCCGCGACCGGCGTGACCGTGATCCCCACCTTCATCGCCACCGGCTGAGCCGCACGCGTCGCCAAAGGCTCGCGGACCTTGACATTCGCCCATACCCGGCATATAATCTCGTCAGTGTCTCCTTCACAGTATTCGCCTGCTGTCGTCTGTTGACAGCCCACCGTCGGGGAGGATTCCTGTGGCTACTAACCCGGATAATCCGGTGGTTTGACACTGTCAAAGACTTCGGAGGCGCTTTATCGTGAAACAAGACTGCCGAAGTCTATTCCCGCAGATGCAGGACCCGCGCCGTTCTGAGGGAGCCACGCGCCTTCTACTCACTCACTCACTCACTCACTCACTCACTCACTCACTCACTCACTCACTCACTCACTCACTCACTCACTCACTCACGCACGCACGCACGCACGCACGCACGCGACCCGCGCCCGGTGAGACCTGAGACCTCCGAGGTCTCCGAGACCTCGGAGGTCTTACCCCCTGCCAGGAGGGTGAGACCATGAGACGATTCTTCGCCAGCATTCGCGTCCGCCTGATTCTGCTCGTCCTCATTGCTGTTGTTCCGGCCTTGGGGCTAACCCTCTATACCGGCCTGGAACAACGCCGGATAGCGGCGGCGCAAGTGCAAATGGAGACGCTGCGGCTGACCCGACTGGCGGCCAATGACCAGGCGCAACTGCTCGCAGGCGCGCGCCAACTCCTGCTCACCCTGGCGCAACTGCCCGAGATGCGCAACAGCGACTCGACCGTCTGCGCGGCGTTCCTGGCTGCCCTGCGGAGCCAGTTTCCGCGCTATGCCAACCTCGGCGTGGCCGTGCCGAACGGCGACCTCCGTTGCAGCGCGGTGCCGTCGAGCACGCCGGTCAACTATGCCGATCGCGACTGGCTGGCGCGCGCCCTGCGAACGCGCGACTTCGTGGTCGGCAGCTATACCATGGGCCGCATCACTCGGGCGCCCCTGTTGTCCTTTGCCTACCCCTTGTTGAATGAGCACGGCCAGATCGAAGCGGTACTCTTCGGCGGCCTGGATCTGGCCTGGCTCAACCAACTGATCGCCGAGGCGGATCTGCCGCCCGGCGCAACCTTCACCGTGATTGACCGTAACGGCGTCATCCTGGCGCGCGACCCGGACCCGGCCAGTTGGGTCGGCCAGGCCATGCCGGAAGCGCCCATTGTCAAAGCGATCCTCGATCACCGCGCGGAGGGGACGACCGAGGCGTTTGGCGTGGACGGCATCCGACGGTTGTATGCTTTCGCCCCGCTGATCGGCGCGGCGGCCGACCCGGACGCCTACGTGACAATCGGCTTCCTGCCGGCCAACGTCTTTGCCGAGCCGAACCGGCTGCTGGCGCAAAACCTGGGCGGGCTGGCGATCGTGACCGCGCTGGCGTTGGCCGCGGCCTGGCTGGGCGGCGACCTGTTCCTGCTGCGGCGGGTCAGAACGTTGCTTCACGCGACCGAACAACTGGCGGCCGGCAACCTGGGCGCGCGCAGCGGGTTGCTTTATGGCGCGGGGGAGTTGAACCAACTGGCCCGATCTTTCGACCGGATGGCCGAGTCATTGCAACAGCGCACCGCCGAGCGCCAACAGGCAGAGGCGGCGCTGGCAGACGAGCGCAACGTGCTGCACACATTGATAGACAACCTGCCGGATAATGTCTTCATCAAAGATACTGAGAGCCGCATCATCGTTGATAACGTGGCCCACCGGCGTCTGCTGGGCGCGAGCACCGCGGAGCAGGCCGTTGGGAAGACGGATTTCGATTTCTTCGCGCAGGAACTGGCGGCCGCTTACTACGCCGACGAACAGAATATCCTGCGCTCAGGCGAACCGCTGATCAACCGGGAGGAACCCACCGTAGACCGGGATGGCAACCAGAAGTGGCTGCTCACGACAAAGGTACCTCTGCGGGATCACCACGGGCAGATTATTGGGATCGTGGGCGTCAACCACGATATCACCGAGCGGGTGCGGAAGGAGGAACAGATCCGCCAGGATGCGGCTCGTGACCGGGCGCTGGCCGCGATCTCCCAGGTGTTGGCCGAAACGAGCCTGGATTATCAGGCCCTCCTGGATACTATCGCCGGCCGCATGGTCGAGTTGATCGGCGATGCGTGCATCGTGACGCTGGTATCGGACGATGGACAGTCACTTCGGCTTGCCGCGGCGCATCACGCGGATGCAAGCGTGGTCGGCTTTTTGCGCGCCCGGTTCGGCGGTGCGCCCCAGCGCGTGGGGGAAGGCGCCATCGGTCGCGTGGCGTTGACCGGTCAGCCGACGCTGATTCCCATCATTTCGCAGGATGAGCTGCGATCGGCAATCAAGCCGGAATACCGGCCGTATCCGGAACGCTTCGGCATGTACAGCCTGCTGATCGTGCCGTTGCGCGCCCAGGGTCGCGTGATCGGAACCCTGGGGCTGGTGCGCGATCATCCTGGCCAGCCGTACACCGCGGACGACCAGGTTTTCCTGCAAGACCTGGCCGACCGCGCCGCGCTCGCCATCGCCAACGCCCGACTGTTCCAAGAGGTGCAGGCCGAGTTGGCGCGGCGTCGGCAGGCCGAAGAGGCTTTGCGCACGATCAACGCGGAACTGGAAAGCCGGGTGGCGGAACGAACGGCCGAATTGCACCAGACTAATGAGGCGTTACGGGAGAAAACAGAAGAACTGGATCGGTTCTTCAGCCTGGCGCTCGACCTGCTCTGCATCGCCGACACGGCCGGCTATTTCAGACGACTGAATCCGGCGTGGGAAACGACGCTGGGCTATTCGCTTGCCGACCTGGAGGGGCAGAGATTCCTCGATCTTGTGCACCCGGAAGACATTGAACCGACGCTGGCCGCGGTCGCGGAATTGTCGGCTGAGCAGACGATTCCGACCTTTGTCAATCGCTACCGTTGCAAAGACGGCACCTACCGCTGGATCGAGTGGCGTTCCGTACCTTATCAAGGCCGGTTGATCTACGCCGCGGCCCGCGACATCACCGAACGCAAGCGGGCAGAGGAGGAGCTACGCCGGTTCAACGAGGAATTGGAGCGCCGCGTGGCTGAACGCACCGCGCAACTCGAACGCAGTAACCGTGATCTGCAAGATTTCGCGTACGTCGCCTCACACGACCTGCAGGAGCCGCTGCGCAAGGTGCAGGCGTTCGGTGACCGGCTGCAGGCCAGGTACAGCGCGACGTTGGGCGAAGATGGCCGCGATTACCTGGGGCGGATGCAAAACGCCGCGGCGCGGATGTCTACCATGATCACCGACCTGCTGGCCTACTCGCGGGTGACGACCAGGGGGCAGCCCTTCGCGCCGGTGGATCTCGGCCAGGTCGCGCGCGAAGTCGTTTCCGATCTGGAAACGCGCATCGAAGAGACAGGCGGCCGTGTGGAGGTCGGCGATCTGCCGACCGTGACCGCCGACCCCACGCAGATGCGCCAATTACTACAAAATTTGATCGGCAACGCCTTGAAATTCCATCGCGAGAGCGTGCCGCCGCTGGTAAAGATAACCGCCCAGTTGTCCACGGCGGGCGCGCCAGCGCAGACGCCCCAACAAGTCGGGGCCTCCGGAATGCCGAACTTGTTCGGTGGCGTCTCGGGGCAGCCTGCCGAAGTCTGTATCGCGGTGACCGACAACGGTATCGGCTTCGACGAAAAATACCTGGACCGCATCTTCACCCCGTTCCAGCGGTTGCATGGCCGCGGCGAGTACGAAGGCTCGGGCATCGGGCTGGCGATCTGCCGCAAGATCGTCGAGCGCCACGGCGGGACGATCACCGCCCGCAGCGCGCCGGGCCAGGGCGCGACGTTTATTGTCTCATTGCGGATTGCGGATTCTTGATTGCGGATTGGATCCGCAATCCGCAATCCGCAATCAAAAAACGGGGGGTGGAATGAACAAAGAAGACTTCAAGCCCACAACGGCGTACCGATACTGGCTGGCATTCCTTGTCGGATTGACGGGAATTCTCTTATCTCTCACTGCATTTTTCATGGTGCGAGAGTTAGAACAGCAGCGCCTGCAGGCCGAGTTTACGAACCAGGCGAGCAACCTGGGAGTCCTGCTAGAAGCGCACATTATGAGAGATCTGCAAGTCGTCTACTCTCTGGGCGCGCTCTACGACGCGATGGGCGGCATAGACCGGCTGACCTTCCGATCGTTCGCGCAGAACGCGCTCACGCGGCAGCCCGGCATTCAGGCGCTCGAATGGATTCCGGTGGTGCTGCAGGAGCAACGGCCAGACTATGAAGCCGCGGCGCGGCGAGCGGGGTTCCCTGATTTCCAATTCACTGAACGCAACGCGCAAGGCGAACTGGTGCGGGCAGCGGCGCGTCTCGAGTACTACCCGGTCTATTTTGTCGAACCGCTGGCGGGCAACGAACCGGCCGTCGGATTCGACCTGGGTTCAGAGGCGATGCGCCTCCAGGCGCTCCGCCAGGCGCGCGACAGCGGCAAGTTAGCCGGCTCGGCGCGGATCATGCTGGTACAAGAAAAGGGCCAGCAGGCTGGCTTTCTGGCGTTTGTGCCGATCTATCGGCGTCAAGTCGTCCCTGCGACCGAAGCGGAGCGCCGGGACCAACTCGTGGGCTACATGCTGGGCGTCTTTCGCGTCGGCGATATGGTGGACGCAGGACTCAGAGGCCTGAGCTACGAGGGGATTCGGATTGAACTGCACGATCGTTCCGCGCCAACTCAGGACTCGCTGCTCGCGCACCCCGGCGGGGCGCAAAGCCGACCGGAGCTGCGCCTATCATACCCGATCGCAGTGGGACAACGTCAATGGGAACTGCTGTTCTATCTAACTGAAACGTATCTGGCTGCTCAGCGCAGTTGGAACCCGGTATTGCTCTCGGTTGTCGTGCTGCTGTTCAGCGCCTCGCTCATCATATACCTGTTTGTACTGCAAGGCCGCCGCGCCTATGCCGAACGATTGGTCATCGAGCGGACCGCCGCGCTGCGTGAAAGCGAAGAACACTACCGCAGCATCTTCGACAACGCGGTCGTCGGCATTTTCCAGTCTACTCCCGAGGGTCGCTATCTCAGCGTCAATCCCGCGATGGCGCGCATCTTCGGCTATGCTTCACCGGAAGAGATAGTGGCCAGCATCAACGATATTGCGCATCAAATATATGTTGAAGCCAGTCAGAGATCTATCTATCAACGACTACTGCAAGAGCATGGATTTGTGAAGAGCTTTGAAGCTGAGGCCTACTGCAAAGATCGCAGCCACATCTGGATTTCGATGGAGGCGCGCTGTGTGCGGGATGCCGGCGGCGCGGTCAAGTTTTACGAAGGCACCCTGGTGGACATCACCGAACGCAAGCAGATCGAGATGGCGCTCCAAAGAGCGCACGACGAGGCGCAGAGCAGGGTGGCCTGGGCCGATCGGCGGACAGACGAATTGGTGAGCGTCATCACGACGCTGGCCGACGGGGATTTCACCCAACGGGCCCCAGTCACCGAGGAGAACGATGCGTTCGACGTCCTGGCGGCCGGCCTCAACATGTTGGGCGCAGAGTTGGCGGCCTCCACACAGGCGCTGCGCGACTCTGAGGTCAAATATCGCGCGCTTGTGGAGCATATCCCTGCCGTTGTCTACGCCGTCGCTCCGGTGAAGCGCCCCACCACTGGCGCCTATGTCGCCGTGCCGGGCAAAACGGGCAGCGCCATCTACGTCAGCCCGCAAATCGAGATGCTGTTGGGCTATTCGCCGCAGGAATGGCTGGCCGATCCGCACCTCTGGAGCCAGCGCCTGCATCCCCAAGACTGCGAACGCGTGTTACAGGAATACAATCGAGCCGGGGCACAGGAGGATGCTTTTCGTTGCGAATATCGCCTGATCGCGCGCGATGGCCATGCGGTATGGGTCCTGGATGAAGGGCATCCGATCAAGGATGCGGCCGGCCAGCTCTCGGTGAGGCAAGGGTTTATGCTAGACATCACGGAGCGTAAGCAGGCGGAAGAGGCGCTGCAACAAGCCCACGACGAGTTGGAACTCCGGGTTCAGGGGCGCACGGCCGAGCTGACCCTCCGGGTGCAAGAGCTGGCTCTGCTCCAGGCCACCGTGCTCGAGATCGCCGCGCCGCACGATCTCCCGAGCCTGCTGCGGGCCATCGTCGAGCGGGCGGCGCGGTTGCTGAACACGCCGGGCGGCGGGCTATATCTGTGCGATCCGGCGCGCCACGAAGCCCGCTGCGTGGTGAGTTACAACACCTTGCGCGATTATACAGGCCTGACGCTCAAGTATGGCGAGGGCGCGGCCGGCATTGTGGCCCAGACCGGGCAGCCGTTGATCATTGACGATTACCGCGTCTGGAGCCACCGCGCCGCGGCGTATGAGGAGGAGCAACCCTTCACGGCCGTCCTCAGCGCGCCGATGATCTGGCAAGGTCAGGTGACCGGGGTCATCCATGTGCTGCACGATAGGGGAAAGCGCGCCTTCACCGGGGCTGACCTGGAGCTGCTCACCCTGTTTGCCAATCACGCCGCCCTCGCCGTCGAGAACGCGCGGCTGTACGATGCCGCGCAGCAAGAAATCAACGAGCGCAAGCGTTCGGAGGAAGAATTGCGCGCCAGCGAAGAACGCTACCGCTTGTTGGCCGACAACATGAGCGACCTGGTCTGGCTGACAGATATGTCCCTGCGCACCGTTTATATCAGCCCGTCGGTCACGCGCCTGCGCGGCTTCACTCTCGAGGAAATGAACGAGCTCCCGCCTGACCGGTTGATCGCGCCCGACTCGCGGGCACGGGCTATGCAAGTTCTGGCGGAAAATACAACCCCCGAACGGCTGGCCCAGACCGCTGAACCTATCACCGTCATGCTCGAACTGGAATTCTACAAAAAGGACGGTTCGACATTCTGGAGCGAAAACACCTTTACGCTGATCCGTGATGCAAACGGCACGCCTATCAACATCTTAGGCGCCGGCCGCGACATCACCGAGCGCAGGCGCGCGGAGGAGGCGCTGCACCGCGAGCAGGAATTCACCCATGCTTTGCTACAAAGTGCCGCCGATGGCGTCGTCGCCTGCGACGCGAACGGCATGCTGGCCCTTTTCAACCAGACCGCCCGCGCGTGGCACGGCATGGACGCGCGGGCGTTGCCGCCCGAGGAATGGGCGCGCCATTACGATCTCTACGAACCTGACGGCCAGACGCCGCTGCGGACGGAAGCCATCCCCTTGGCGCGCGCATTTCAGGGCGAGCAACTTCGGGACGTTGGAATGGCAATTGTCGCCAAGGGCCAGACGCCGCGTTTTGTCATGGTCAGCGGCGGTCCGTTCTTCGACGCGCAGGGCCGCAAACTGGGCGCAGTGGTCGTCATGCGCGACATCACCGAACGCAAGCAACTGGAGGAAGCCGAACGCACAGCACGCATGCTCGCTGAAGCCTTGCGCGATACGGCTGCCGCGCTGAGCAGCACCCTGGATTTTGATCAGGTGCTGGAGCGCATCCTCGCCAATGTCCATCGCGTCCTGCCGCACGATGCCGCAAACATCATGCTGATCGACGCGTCCACCGGACGCGTCCACGTTGGCCGTTGCCGCGGCTACGCCGAACGCGGGATAGAAGAAGACGCGATCCTGGCGCGGCAATTCCTGGCTCAGGATATTCCTGGCTTCCGCCACATGCTGGAAGCGAAACAGCCGCTGGTCGTTCCCGACACGAGAACTGACCCGGACTGGCGCGCTTGGCCCGACACGCGGTGGATCAACTCATATATCGGCGCGCCGATTCAGATCAGGGGAGAAGTGGTCGGCTTTCTCAACCTGGACAGCGCCACCCCCGGTTTCTTTTCCGTTCGCCACGCCGCGCGGCTGCAAGCCTTTGCCGATCAAGCCGCCCTCGCGCTGGAAAACGCGCGCCTGCTCGCGAAACTGGAGCAGCGCGTTGCCGAACGCACGGAGGATTTGCACCACCGGATTGAGCTGGAACATATCCTATCAACCATCTCCACCAGTTTCATCAAGGCCAAATCCGCCGACCTGGATCGCGAAATCAACCAGGCCTTGCAGGCCATCGGGGTTGTTTCCGGGGCGGACCGCAGCCATGTCTTCAGGTTCTCACAGGAGGGCGCCACCATGACGAACACGCATGAATGGTGCGCCGAGGGGATCGAGCCGCAAATCGGCAATTTGCAGGCGTTGCCCGTCGAGCTATTCCCGTGGTGGATGGATAAACTCAGGCGCTTCGAAACGATCTGCATTCCAGCGGTCGCCGATCTGCCGGCTGAAGCGAACGCCGAAAAAGAAATCCTCCAGGCGCAAGACATTCTATCACTCGTGACCATTCCGCTGGTGTCCGATTCAACACTGATCGGGTTCCTGGGCTTCGACTCGGTTCGCACACGAAAAACATGGCCGGAAGAAGATATCGCCCTGCTCAAGGTGGCAGGCGAAATTCTGGTCAACGCGTGGCGCCGGCGCGCCTTCGAGGAACAAAGCGTGTCCGCGCTCCGAGAAAAAGAGGTGCTGCTGCGCGAGCTGCACCACCGGGTGAAGAACAACCTGCAGGTCATCGCCAGCCTGACCAACCTGCAGGCCCGCAGCGTCATCCAGCAGGACACCCTGGACGCGCTGGCCGCGATGCGTGACCGGGTGCGCAGCATGGCGTTGATCCACGAGAAGCTCTACCGATCGCCCAACCTGGTGCAGGTGGACTTCGCCGATTATCTGGAGAGCATGGCCCGGTCGTTGTTGCAGGCCTACCGGGTGGATCGGGACGCCGTCACCTTGCGGTTCGACCTGGAACGGCCGATTTCCCTGGATCTAAATGCGGCTATGCTGTGTGGCATGATCGCCAACGAGCTCGTTTCCAATTCGCTCAAGCACGCGTTTCCCGAAGGCCGCGGCGAGATCGTCATCGCCTTTCGCGCCGGGTCGGAGGGTCAACACACGCTGAGTGTCGCGAACAATGGTGTGCCCCTGCCTCTGCAATACCAGACGGGCCAGACTGCGGAAGTCTCGGCCGTCCCCACCTTCGGCTTACGCCTGGTACAAATGCTGGTGGAGCAGTTGCAGGGCCGCCTCGAGGTCCAGGTCGCGCCCGTGGTGAAATTTACGGTGATGTTCCCCCGCCCGTAGCTGATAGCGGATGACAGAAAATGCTGCAGGCCAAGGGCGAACGTCTGGCAAAGAGCATCAACGCATTTCGAAATACCCTGCAGCCGTAGCGGATGGCAGATGGTTGACAGCGGATGGCAGATTGTAGATTCACCATTCGCCAGGAGGAGTTGTGATGACCAAAGCGAACATCCTGATCGTGGAAGACGAGCGGATCATCGCCGAAGACCTGAGGCTGCGGCTCGAAGACGCTGGCTATGGCGTGCCGGCTGTCGTCGCGTCTGGCGAGGCCGCCATCGTGGAAGCCAGCCGAACCCGGCCAGACCTGGTGCTGATGGACATCGTGCTGGCCGGACGCGTGGATGGGATCCAGGCCGCCCGCCAGATCAATGCTCAGTTCGACCTGCCCGTGGTCTACCTGACAGCCTACAGCGACGCGGCGATCCTGGAGCGGGCCAAAGCCTCCTGTCCGGCCGGCTACATCCTCAAGCCATTCTCCGAGAGTCAGCTTCTCGCCGCCATCGAGCTCGCCCTGAGTACTCATCAGGCGACGCGGCGGGCGGCCGGCTTCAAGGCGCTGGCGAGTCGTCCCGCAGAAGAAAAGCCGATGGCGGCGGGGGTCATCCGGGTGCTTCTGATCGAGGACGATCCCGACGACGTCCTGTTGCTGCGTGAGGCGCTGGCCGAAGCGGATGGCCGCTACTTTCGCGTCGAGCATGCCGATCGGCTCGCGACGGGGCTGGCGCGGCTGGCGCGGGGCGGGATAGATCTGCTCGTGCTGGACCTCTCGCTGCCCGACAGCCTGGGGTTGGCGACGCTGTGCGTGGTGCAGGCGCACGCCGCCGAGACCCCCATCGTGGTGCTGAGCGGCGGGATTGACGAAGCCACGGCTGTCGAAGCGGTGCGGTTAGGCGCGCAGGATTACCTGGTCAAAGGGCGGGTGGATAGCTGGTTGCTGGCGCGCACGCTGCACCACGCGCTGGAGCGTCACCGCTTGTACCAGGCTGTGCGCGCCAGCGAAGCACACGCCCGGCAGGTAATCGAGAGCGCCACCGACGCGATCCTGGTCGTGGATCAGCAAGGGGTGGTGCGGATGGCGAACCCGGCGGCCGGCGCGCTCCTGGGCCGCCCCGCCGCCGGGCTGGTGGGCGAACCCTTTGGTTTTCCGATCACGGCCGACGAGGCCAGGGAGCTGACTCTCATGCGCGAGGGCGGGGAAACCGCTGTGGCCGAGATGCGCGTGGCGGAGGTGGCGTGGGAGGGTGAGCCGGCGCGCCTGGCGCTGCTGCGCGACATCACCGAGCGCAAGTACACTGAGCAGGCGCGCCAGGTCTCCAGCGACATCCTGGACGCGCTCAATGCCGCGCCGGATGTGACCGAGGCGTTCCCTAAAGTCGCCGACAACCTGAGGCGCCTCACCGGCTGCGAGCACGCCAGCCTGACCCTGTTCGATAAACGGCGCGAGGGGTATGTCCTTGTGGCGCTTGACCGGCCACACCTGGAGTTGGACAAGGGTAGCCGACGAATTTTGTCTGAGCGCCCGGTGGTCAAAGACGTGCTGGCCGGCCGTGTTCATCTGACCCCCGATCTGGCCGCCGAGGCTGATGCTCCAATTGAACAGATACTCCATGCGGCCGGCTACGGCTCCCGCCTCAACCTGCCGCTACGCAGTCATGAGCGGGTGATCGGCTCGCTGAACCTGGCCTGGCGCCAGCGGGCCGGTTACGACACGGCTCAGTTACCACTGCTCCAGCAGATCGCCGACGCGGTGGCGTTGGCGGTCGAAAAGAGCTGGCTGCTCGACGAAACCCGCCGCCAGGCCGCCCGCGCCGCAGCGCTGGCCGATGTCTCCCAGACGATCACACTGGCCCGGCTCGATGCGCGGGCTGTGGCGGACAAGGCCGCCGAGTGCGCCGCCGGGTTGATCGGCGAAACGGCGGTCGTCGCCCTGATATCGGCCGATGGCGAATGGCTCGATCCGGTGGCCGTCCATGACCCCAACCCCGAGATACAAGCCTTCACGCGCGGCCTGTTGGCCGCCAGCCGTTACCGAATAGGCGAAGGCATGGCCGGGTGGGTGGCACAGACCGGCGCGCCGATCCTGGCGCCGGTCATCACGCCGCATCAGGCGCACGAGATGATCAACCCGGCACATCAGCCGTTTGTGGAGCGCGTCGGCATGGCGAGCCTGCTCATCGTGCCCTTGCGCGCCGAAGGGGTCGTGATCGGTACGTTGGGCCTCACCCGCAGTCGGCCCGATCACCCCTACACGACGGATGACCAGGCGTTTCTCCAGGCCTTGGCCGACCGCGCCGCGCTGGCGATCGTGAATGCCCGCCTTTGCACCGCCCAACAGGAGATCAATGCCGAGCTCAAGATCGCCCTACAAGCCAAAGACGAGATGATCCAGAACGTCTCGCACGAGCTGCGCACGCCACTGACCATCATCCAGGGCTATGCGCAACTGTTGAACAAAATCGGCCAGGAATCGCTGGATACCATGCAGCAACAGGCGTTCGGCGCCATACACCAGCAAACAGAACGCTTGCTCTTCATGGTTAACCGCTTGCTGACCTTGCAGACTTTCCATGTCGGACAGTTACGGCTGGCGGCGCTGGATTTAGGCCCGTGGTTGGCAGCTATCGCAACGACCTGGCAGATACGAGCCGCCGATGCAGGCATCCGGCTGATTGTCGAGGGATGGCAGGAACCGCTCACGATCTCGGCGGATGCGGATTTCCTGGGTCAGGTCATGGAAAATCTGCTGGACAACGCACTCAAATTCAGCCCCAATGGCGGCGCGGTGACGATACGGGTCTGGCGGGCTTCGGGGCAGACTTCCGACGCCTCCGAGGTCTGGATCGCCATCAACGATCAAGGGGTGGGGATGCCGCCGGACAAGCTGAACCAGATTTTTGGGCGTTTCCATCGGCTAGAGACAGGGACAGTCCGCCGTTTCCGTGGCTGCGGCATCGGTCTGGCTTTGTGCCAGACGATCATCGAGGCGCACGGCGGCCGCATCTGGGCGGAAAGCGCCGGCGAAGGACTCGGCAGCACGTTCTATGTGGCGCTGCCGCAACGGTATGCCAAAGAATACATCCTGCCGGATCATTCTGTATGATGTTCGTGGCTCAAAAAGGCTTGACTGGCGTATCCTTCGGTGATAGAATACGTCACGGGTGGTGCGGTAAGAGACGATTGCCAGCGCAACGAGGAGGACTATCATGCCACCGTACAGAGACCTCTTGCCTTCGGCCGCCCATGGCCGGCAAGGCGGCCCGTGGCGCGGCGGGCTGCTGCTAATCGCGTTTTGCATCCTGGCGCTCGGCGCCGTCATCGTGCAAAAGGATGGGCCGGCGACCGGCGCCGCGGCGGCCGCCGATCGGCCGGCCCCGTTGTTGGCCGCCAACCCCGACCCGCCGACAACCACCACCAAGCTGATCTTCATCCACCACTCGACCGGGGAGAACTGGCTGATAGATGTGGACGAATCCGGCGGTACCGGGGGCGGCCTGGGGACGGCGTTGCGCGACGCCAACTACTTCGTCAGCGACACCAACTACGGCTGGGGGCCGCCCGACGCGGATGTCGGCAGTGATACCATCGGCGACCACACCGACATCGGCCATTGGTACAATTGGTTCGCCGGCCCCCATCGCGACACTTATCTCGCCGCGCTCTATCCCGAAAGCGCGCAGCACGCGACGTATAGCCGCCGCGACACCGATCCGGGCGGCGAGAACCAGGTCATCATGTTCAAATCGTGCTTCCCGAACTCGGCCCTGGGAGGCCAGCCAAACGATCCGCCGACCACCGGGGATAACCCGCTGCGCGGGCAGGATGCCGGCTCGGAGCACATGACGGTCGGCAACGTCAAGGGGATCTACAACGACATCCTGGCCTACTTTGCGACGCGGCAGGACAAGCTGTTCGTGGTCATCGCCGCGCCGCCGCTGCGGGAAGAGGACACCAACGCGGAGCAAGCGGCCAACGCGCGCGCGTTCAACAACTGGCTGGTGAACGACTGGCTCGCGGCCTATCCTCATCTCAACGTGGCGGTTTTCGACTTCTACAACGTCCTGACCTCGAACGGCGGCAACCCCGACACCAACGACCTGGGCGCGGAAGCCGGCAACCATCACCGCTTTCGGAACGGCGCGGTGGAACATACCCAAACACTGAACAACAACTACTCGAGCTATCCCACCGGTGACAGCCACCCCTCCCCGGCCGGCGGCCAGAAGGCGAGCGGCGAATTCGTCCCGGTGCTGAACGTCGCGTACAATCGCTGGCGCGGCCAGGCGCCTGCCAACACGCCCACGCCGACGACCACACCGACAGCGACCGGGACCCCGACGGCGACGCCGACCGGCACGCCCACACCGACCCAATCGGTGCGCGTCTACCTGCCGCTGACGCTTCGGAACTGACCCGCCGCGACGCCAACTGCGCACAGCCTCCCGGCGGTTGGCGTCGCCCACGAGACGACAGGCTCAGTAGATTGCAGATTCAAGCTCAAAGGAGTCCGCGACCGCCGACCGGCGGTTATAGACCGGCGGGAAGCATCCAAGTCGTCATCTTCTGAGCCTGACTAACTACGCGACTACTCGACTATCCGACCGCCTCAACACCCATACCACCCGCGCAGCCAGCGGTAGAACCAGCCCCAGCCCGACCAGCGCGCGCAGTTGAACGAACGAGTGGCGCCGGGCGGGCCGAAGATTTTTTCTTCCATCCGCCGCACCACTACATGATACGCGTCGGGGTATTGGGGGCCGGCCGACGCAATCGCAAAGGCAACATCATCTTCGCTCACACACCTGAGCGCCTTACTCAGGGTTGAAACAAGACCCAGTCGCGTCAGGTCAAACGGCACATAGGTGCCCCCCGTCTCCAGACGCAAGGTCGCTGTCGCCACGTCGCTCAGACCCGCGCCCAGCTCAAAAAAGGGCTTCGTGTCGCATGAATTGGGCTCACCCGACCAGACCGTCACCAATGTCTGCGTCTCGGTCAGGACGAGGGGCAATAGCATACGGCCGTCCCCGACAGCATAGAGGGTATTGTGGGTCCCGATCAGCCATGGCGGGAAAGCGCTGAAGTCAGATCTAAGATCGGCCGTGTAGCTGATCACGGCTATGCTCTGCGCCTTGTACACAACCTGCCGGCCCAACAAGTTTCTCAATGCTTGTGAGTCCTGGTTGAGATGGTAGGTCACCTGGAGCGCCACCTGATATTCAGCCGGCACGCACAGGATTTGCCCGGCATAAATCAGGTTCGGGTTGCGCACCCGGCCCTGGTTGAGCTGGAGCAACTCTCGCAACGACATGCCGCGGCTCGCCGCGATCTTTGCCAGCGTGTCGCCCCAACGCACGGTGTAATACGCAGAACAGACAGATTGCTGCCCCGCGTCTCCGGCGGCTGCCAGGGAAGCGCCCAAGAATAACACGCCGATCAGACCGAACATCACAGCCAACAACAGCTTGCGCTTCATCCAAGTTCTCCTTCCAGAATGAGGGCTACAGCCCGATATCGCCATATTGCGTCCAAGTCCGCTGCCCGCCGGCGCCTGGCTCCACGCGCCACAACGCCCGATTGGCGGTCCCCACCAACCAAACCGTGTCGCTGAGATAGAGCACGGCGGTGATCGTTTCGTGCGTCGCCGGGTTATTGTCGAAGGCAATCTCGCTCCAGGCCCATCCGCCTGCGGCCAGGATACCGCGGAACAGGCCGGCCGACGTGCCGGCCAGGATTTCCAGCCCGGAGGCCGCCTGCCGCACGCGCAGCGCCAACACCGCCCCGCCGTTGAGCTTGTTCGGGGGCGCGATCTGTCGCCAGCTATCGGCGTCCAGCAGCGTTTCCTGCCGCCAGATGCCCTGCCGAAGGGTACCGAGGTAGACGTGTTCTCCTTCGATGGTAACGGCCGTCGTGATGCCCATCGGGGCACTAGACGCGTCCTCCCATTGCACATCTGCCGGGTTTGCGTTGGCTTTCAGCCGGCGCACAAGCGCCTCATCCAGCGTTGCCACATAGACCACCGTCTCAGCTATCCCACCCGCGCCAGTTCGATGGATCGTCGCGATATCGCGGACGAGACATTTCAGATCTCTGCTTGCGCCCTTCCAGGGCGTCCAATCTCCGCAGAGCGCCGCGACCGACAACGTGTATAGCTCTCGCGCGGTCCCCGCGTAAACCACGCCGCCGGATGCCGCCAGGCACAGCGGGATCTGCTGGCTCAACTTCGCCTTCCAAGTCCCGTGTGGCTCCCAGACGGGCCTCGCCGCGCTCCACACATACACGCCCCGCTCGGTTGCCGCGAAGGTCTTGCCGGACGTGGCGTCGTGCGCCAGCGCGGTGACCCCTTCGCCCGGGGGAAATGTCTCCCAGGCGCCCCAGGCCGCTGCGGCGCCGGCGGCGGCCGGCCGCCGGGTCACGCCGGCGTCGGCGCCTGCCAACGCGTCGGCCCCGGCCAACGCCAACGCCTGCACCCCCCGGCCGGCCAGGATGTTCCGTGCACCGAACCAGTCCGAGAATTGTGGCGCGAGCGTGGGATCCACCCCATCCAGAATCCCCTCCGCAGCCGTCTCGAAGCTGGCAAGCCAGCCAGGCATGTGCAGATAAGAGTTGAGCGCCAACCTGTCGGCCAGCAGGACATCTTTGCCCGTTGTCTGGAACTGCTCTCGGATTTTCCACAAGGCCCGCGCCCACACCATCCCGATCGAGTATTTTTGGAGAACACCGATGGTGTGTGAGTCGTTGGCATCGGGGTCCGAATCCGGCTCCGGCGGATAGAGGTTCGGGAGAGCCAGCTTGTTCCCCGCGAGATCGAGGCCGCTGTCGTGAAACGGATTATAGCGGTCGCCGAAGGCGCTATAGCAAGCCCGCGCCCAGGCCGCATCGGCGACGTCGCTGGCGCGGTGGACGGCGCAGGCACGCGCGAAATAATTGGCGTAGCCTTCGACCAAGGCCCGCGCAAACGGGGTCACGCCGCTGCTCAGATCGAACGGCTCCGAATTCATGCGCCACATCAGCCCGTGCGCGATCTCGTGAAACACCAATTCCGGGTCTCGCGCCGGCCGATTGACGTTCCGAATCCCGACGCGCAATTGGGATGCACCCTCGAAAACGATCTCAGGCGCGGCCGTGGATGTTAGGAAGCCGGTGCTGAGCGATTTATCGGGCGCGGGATGCGCGCCCACCGTCACAGTGAAGAAGGGTGGCGCCTGCTGCTTATCCTCGAGCAGATCGCTGAATGGCCGGTTATCACAAAGCTCCAGGAAATACTTATAGAACTCACTGGCGTTGTAGGCAATGTTCGCCGCGTCTCGGATCAGCTCGGGATCGCGCTCCGGCGGGGGCTGCGCGATTTCGGCCAGGGACAAGGCCGAGGCACCCGGGACGGCATCCTTGTGCCAGCGCAAATCCATAAACCCCAGGTCGCCCGCCTGAAGACTGAAAGCGTGGGGCACACCTGGCGGGAGCGCAGGGGCGGCCGCTTCTTCAGACGTAAAGAACGCGGTCAGCGCGTGCGCCATCAGGCTTTCCGGCCAGCCCATGACATCGCAGCGCGTGTCGCTTCTGTCAGCATTGACGAAGACCCGCCAGCCGCGATCATGCCTGTGGGACAAGAACTCGACGCGATAGGCCAGGTAGTATTCGCCGGCGAATGGCAGCACGAAACACTTGTCGGCCAGCCCGTCGCCGCCGGTCGGGCGCGGCCGATAGGGAACGACCTGGCCCTCGTCCCAATCTGCGATCCACTTATCGGCCAACAGCTTCCGAATATCGTCCAGGGCGCGGCGCGCATCCGCCAGGCGCGTGGAGGCGCCGCCGGCCAGCGCGCCCGCCAACTGATCCAGCGCGGCCGCCATTGGGGCGGCCAGTTCCGGCGACCGCAACTGCTCGGCCAATTTCCCAGCGATGGCCGGCGCGAGCTTATCCCGCTCCTCGTCGGTCAACTCAGCGCTGCCCGCGGCGAGCCAACGTTCGAGCACGGTCACATAGAGACCGAGCGCCTCGGTTCTGTCCATCTGTCCGTTCAAGGCGTGCTGCGCCAGCGCGCGCAGACCGATCGCCCGCGCCTCATCTTCGCTCCGCGGTTGATAATCGGTGAAACAGCCATCCGGGATGGGCAGATAGGAACTGGAGACCGAGCAGCGGTTTTCGCCCGCGGCCATGTGTACCACCACCCGGCCGCCATACACCGGCCAGTCGCCATACTTCTGCTGAAACCGCACGTGTACCGTGGTCGCCAACTTCGGGGCCTGCTGATTGTCATCCGCCACGATGCGGCTGTTGGGCAGGATCACCGCATCGAGGCGTTGGAACTGCTTCTTCGCGACCGCCGGATCATCGAGGCCGAGCAGACACGCGGCCGGTGCCGGGGGCGCGTCAGCCGTTTCGGGCCGGGTGAAGAGCCACTCTTCGGCCGTTTTCTGCCATGATTCAGACTGCAGATCGGGCGGGTGCGTGGGCAACCAGCCATTCATGAAGCGGGTCAGGCCCGTGAGCTGGTCATGGCGCGACGACACGGGCGGCTGGACGCTCAGCTTGGCGAGCCATTGATCGTAGCTTTTCAAGTTGCCGCGGGCCAGGTCGAGCTGCGCAGTCGGGGGCGTGAACCAGGTGGCGAAATTGACGGCGCTCGGCGGCGGCGGCGTGCGAATGATGACTGGCAAGATGGGCAGCGTCGTCCCGGCATCGCCCGCATCGGGGTTGAAGGGGAACTGCTTGCCAATATCGGCGGCGGTATCCGGGCGACCGAAACGCGCCAGCAGCGACTCCAGTACGGTGATCCGTTCTCGCGGCACGCGCTGGGGAAACCCGCGCTTCGCCCAATCGGTGAGGATCCTTTTGCCTTCGACCAACGCGGCGAACTCTGGCTGCCCTGGCGCGGACGACGCAATCTTCTCGCCGAAGACATCCGCCGTGGCGATCAGGCGTCGCCGAACCGCATCATCGGTGAACGGCACACGCATCGCGTCCGGCCAGGCCGGATCTTCCCATACCAGTCTGATCGGAGGGATGTCGCTCATATTTGCCTCCTGCTTTCCATGAATCAGTCTATTCAACTCAATATAACAAATGCAGCGTTCCAAAAGCGTTCGGCAGCTATTCAAATAAGATATTACGGCCACACCGCCTGCGGCCACGGCACGCGCGTCAGGCGATAAACGCGATCGCCCATCAACAGCAGCGGCGCGACCCCGCGGTCGTCGGCCGCCAGATCCGAATGACAAAACAACGGGATGGCGCACCGGCGCACCGGTGGCAGCGATGTCCCCCCCACCGTATCTTGGTTCGCGAGGGGGCTTTGACACGGCGCCGCCACGCCCCCGGCCGGCGCGTCCGCCAGGCCGGTCGAGACGCTGCCGACAAAGGTCGCCACGCTCCAAGTCCCGGCGTGCGGGCCGGCGACCAGACCGAACGCGGTATGACACGAGGCCCAGACCCGGCGGATGCGCCCCTGCCCCGTGACGAACAGCCATAGCTCGTAGGGATAGTTGCCCTCGCCGGCCTGGTGGTTCTTGACCAGCGTCAGGAGCTGCCCCGGCGCGCCGGCCGCTTCCCGGAGGTCGGTGTAGCTGTAACGCCCCTCCGCGCTGTCGGCCCGCTGCCAGCAGGAACCGCCGTCGCGGCTGGCATACAGCCCCGCCGCCGGTCCGGGATAGATGCCTGGCTGCGAGCTGTCCAGCCGATCGCTTGCGTAGAGCGTGTCGGCCGTCGCCAGGAGCGCGCCGACCACGAACGCGGCCGGCAACGGCCCCGCGCCACCCGTGCACGCGCCAGCCCCATCCACCCGCTCCCAACTCAGCCCACCATCGCGGGAGCGGAACAGGCCGCCCCGCGTGCCCGCGGCCCACACCAATTCCGCATCGGCCGGCGCCACCGCCACGCGCGCTAACTCATCGGGCAGCGCCCCCTCGCCCATGCGCGCCCAGCCCGCGCCGCCATCCGTGCTGCGCAACAGCCCGGTATTCGTCGTCGCCGCGTAGATCGTCTGTGGCGCGGACGCCGCGTGGCCGAAATCCACGATGGCCGCGGCGATGCATGCTTGACCGCCCGCGGCCGCGCGCAGCGGCACATTGGCGATCTGCCACGATTGCCCGCCATCGGCGCTGCGCCACAAGGCCTGACCCGCAATCGCGCACCCCTCGGCGTCCGTGGCTGTGCTCACCAACAGCACATCGCCAACGCGATAGAGCCGCCACGCCTGCGGGATGCGCGGGCCGAGGGCCTGCCAGCCCGCGAAAGTGGGCCAGCCGATCAGCGCGGAGAGGGTCAAGATCAGGGCGAGCACGGCCGCCCCGCTACCCACCACGCGCCAACGGTGATAGCTGAGCCACCATGCCAACCAACGCAGCCGGCTGAGGCCAGGGCGCGGCGCGGCGCGGGCTGGCGGCGGGGTGATCGGCCGGAGCGCGCGGATCAGCCGGGCCAGTTCGGCGTCCCAGTGCCGCGCGTCGGTGAAATCGGCCATCACCAGGTCGGCGATGGCCCGCGGGAGAAGGCAATCGGGCGTGGCGCACGGTTTCAGCCGTACGGGGATCAGCTTGCGGCGCCGGGCGTTGGGATCGAAGGCCTGCGTCAGCCGCGCCTCATAGGCGTTCCATTCGTCGGCCGTCCACGCAGGCGTCACAACCACCAGCGCGTGCCGCGAGGCCGCGACGACCTGTGCGATGCTCTCCAGGAGCGGCGCGCCAGGCAGGAAATCGCGGTAGGAGACGGCCACGGCCAGCCCGGCCGCCTCCAGCCGCGGCACGAGCCATTCGGCCACCCAGCTCCGGTCGGCCGCGCTGTGGCTGACGAAAACGTCGTAGATGTAATGGCTCATGCTCAATTCTGACTCAAGAGTGGTCGCAGCAACAACGGCAGATACAGGCGTCGGGCGTCGAGCCGCGGCGGGTGCGCGCCATATTCATACGCGCCGATGTCGGGTTGGGCATCACGGGCGTAGTGATCGAAATCGCCTCGCGGCGCGACTGCGGCCAGCGCCGCGCCGATGGCCGGGCTGCCCGCCAGCAGGCGCGCGTCGAAGGTGTCCACACCTGTGTTCACCACCCCCACCGGGCCGCCGCAGATGCTGTGGCTGCCGGGACAGACATCATCCTTGACCCCCGCGATCACCGCGTAGTCCAGATCGAATGGGTCGGCGGGGAAGGTCTCCTCGTAGATCAGGCAGGTGCGCTCGAACGGCTGGCCGAAATCCACCTGACCCTGGAACAGGTTATTGCGCAGGCGCACCGATTTGGCGCCCGAACACGCCCCGTCGTGGCACTCCGCGGTGACCAGGCAGTCCCCCTCGCTGGTGAACGTATTGTTGGTCACAGTGACGGTGTCGCTGGCGGTCAGACCCAGCGCCAACGCCACGCCCAACGCCCGGCAGGCATCCACGTTGAAGGTGAACGGCTGGCCGTCGAAGAAGCCGCAGTTGCCGACGACGACCGAGTTCTCCAGCGTAAACGGCCCCCGATAGTTCTTGATCTGGTTGCCGGCATTGCCGACTGCCAACATGCGGCGGATTTCGATGGCCGATCCCGGCTCGCGGATGTAGAGCAGGTCGAGGCCATCGGAGGTGTTGTAGCGGATGATCGAATCCTCGAAGATCCAATGGCCGCCGCTCTCGCCGGTACCCAGGCCGTCGCCGTAGCCGCCCGCGGTCTGCGCCCAACAGCCGGCCGGCTGCCCGCCGGGATAGGTCTCGCCGCAGCCGTTCCACTCGATGGTAAGGCGCCGGAAGAGCAGCGTGCCGGCGTTCGCGTCCGCGCCGTAGATGTCGCCATCCCAGCCGGCCATGCCGTTGCCCGCGATCCGCACATCCTCCACGCGCCAATCGCGCAGCCGGCCGGCCAACACCCCCTGGCTCGCCAGGCCGTGAATGTTCAGGTGGTGCAGATAGACATTGGCAGAATCGGCCGCGGCCAACCCGACCGACGCCCACGGGCCATAAGGCGCGTTGTCGCGCTCGCAAGCCAGGCCGCCGCTGTGAAACTCAACGCAAGAGGAGTGATCGGTGATCTCCAGACATCCCAGTTCGACGTTGTTCGAGCCGGTCAGGTCAACGATATGCCAGGGCCGCTCCGTGCCCCACAATTGGGGCGGGGCCGCGCAACCGCTGTTCCAGCCGGCGCCCAAGATGCGGGTAGGGCGGGCCGGATCGGGGCCAGAGGGGAGCGGTGGCATGTGACAGTCGAACGCGCCGCCCGCGTCGCACGCCGCCGCGCCCGGCGCGCCGTAGCCCATCATGTACGCGCCGGGGCCGATGATCAGCGCGTCGCCGCCCGCGATGGCCGGCGCGCCGCCCGGCGGCAGCGCGCGGAAGGGGTGATCCCACGCGCACGGCTGCCCCGTCCCCGCGCCGCCGTAGGCTGCATCGGCCCGGCCGGTGCACTGCTCCGGGGTTCCGCCATCGGTGCGCACATAGTAAGTCTGACCGGCCAGCGGCGCGCCGGCCGCTGGCCGGTCAGAGCTGGCCCCAGCGCCGTGGCCAGCCAAGATCACAAGCAGCAAGCCCAGGCTGAGCCAACCCATCCGTGCCATCGCGCCCTCCCAAAGCCAGAACAATTGCCCGACACAACAACGATTCATTCAGTATAACACGATCTCATTTTGTACACAACAAAGATTCCGATTATACCCTGCTCGTCCGTAACACAATCCGCCGGATTGCACCGCGCCCTAACTCAATTTCCCGCGGCCCGCCACCGCCCAAACGGCCTCCACCACGCCGCGGCGCGCCGCGACCAGCCGATCGTAGAGGAAAACGGTCGCATCCCCGTAGCCGACGATGCAATCGAACGTATCGCCCACCCGAATCCGCTCGTCGGGCGCGTCGAGGAGCAGCGTGCCGTGCTCGGCCGAGGTGCGATAGGGCTGGGCCGGCGGCAGGCCCACGGGCGCGGGCGGCCGCGTCCATGCGGGCAGCGCCTTGAACCCCGCATCGGTGATGATCCGGTCGGGCACGGGCCGGCTGGTGACGGTGGTGCGGACGAAGAGGGAAGGCTGCGTGTGCGCGCCCCACGCCAGATAGGTCGCGTCGCAGAAGATCGCGCCGCCCGCCTGCACCTCGGTGAGGACGCCCAGGTGCGCCGAGATGGTGTAGTCGCCGCTCCCGCCGCCGCTGACAATCGTCACGGGCAGGCCGGCCGCCCGGCACGCCCGCGCGCTCTCGCCCAGCAGGCCGACCGCGTGCGTCACTGCCGCGCGCTTGGCCGCCGGGTCGGCGATGCCGACGGTGTGCCCCTCCCAGCCCATGATCCCATCGTAGCGCAGGCCGGGGGTCATGTGGACGAGCTGCGAGAGCGCCACGGCCGGTTCGCCCGGCGCGACGCCGGCGCGGGCCATGCCGTTATCCACCTCCACCAGTACGCCGATCTCGACCCCGGCGGTCACCGCAGCCGCGGCCAGCGCGCGGACGTTGGCCGCGCAATCCACCGCCACCTTGACATCGGCGGCCCGGCGCAGCTCGACCAGCCGGGCGATCTTGCGCGGGCCGACGATCTGGTTGGCGATCAGGATATCGCGGATGCCCGCGGCGGCCAGCACCTCGGCCTCGCCCAGCTTGGCGCAGGTGACGCCGATGGCGCCCGCGGCGAGCGCCTTGTGCGCGATCTCCGGGGTCTTGATCCCCTTGGTGTGCGGTCGCCAGGCCACGCCGGCCTCCCGAAAATGCGCGGCCAGGGCCGCGATGTTGGCTTCGAGCTGATCGAGATCCGCCCACAGGAAAGGGGTGTCGAGTGATTCCAGGGGTTGGCCGATTTCGTTCATGGGTTTATGCGCCTCCGCCGATGAGATGAAGTGTACTACAAGGACAGTATACTCCTGAGCGGGCCGATCTGCAACCGGACGCGGCGTTGCGCCTCTCTTGACTTTTCTTCGTACAAGTGTATAATAATAGCAACCTGCCTGCTCGCAGTCATGTTGAGAGTACAAACTATTGTGCTTTTTTCTGTGAACCAACGAGCGCATAGAACATATAGTTCAGCTTTTTTGTTCGCGGCCTCTTTATCGGCTACCGGTCACGCCGTGTGATCGGTAGATGCCACTCATCATCGTCGTTTTGTCGTCGCCTGTAACATCCAACTGAATCAGCCCTTTCGCGCATCCCAGAGCGTCAGGAGGTTTATGCCATGTTCAGCAGAACCCAATTCTCTCGCTGGGCCGCCGGCCTGGTCGCTATCATCCTGATCCCGGTGTTGACGTTGGCGGCTGCTGGCGCGCGCGCCAGCAGCGCGCCCTTCCAGACCACCGATCTGAGCGCGCCGGACGTGCCGGCGCCGCTCGTCCTCAACTACCAGGGGCGCCTGGCGGATCCGCTCACCGGGGCGGCGAAGCCTGATGGAACGTACCAGATGGTCTTCGCGCTCTATGATGTAGAATCCGGTGGCTCTTCCCTCTGGACAGAGACCAGAGATGTGTCCGTCAGAGGCGGGCTTTTCAGCATTCGCCTGGGGGAGATCACGCCAATACCCGCGCCCGCGATCTTCGACGGCCGGGCCATCTGGCTGGCGATCACGGTTGGGGCGGATCCACAGACCTCGCCGCGGCTGCCGGTGAGCTTCGTGGCGTATGCGCTGTATGCGAACCGCGCGGCCACGGCGGGGGCGGCTACCACCGCGGAACTGGCCGCGAACTCGGATCGGCTCGGCGGCCAGCCCCCGGCCAGCTACGCGCCGGCGAGCCACGCGCACGATGCCGACGCGATCACCTCGGGCACGCTGTCCACCGACCGGTTCGCCGCCTATGCCGACCTGGTCGCGGATGCCCGAATCGGCGAGGCCGCCGGTCAGGTGGCGGCCGGCAACCACGCGCACACCGGGGCCACCATTGTGGACAGTTCGATCACCACCGCAGACCTGGCCGATGAGAGTGTCACCTCGGCCAAGATCGCCGACGGCAATGTGGTCAATGCCGACCTTGCGGCCAACAGCGTAGATGGCTCGAAGATCGCTGACCTCAGCATCGGCACGGCCGACCTGGCCGCCGGCGCCGTGACGCTGGCAAAAATCAGCACGACCGGCGCCGCCGCCAACGAGGTGATACAATACGACGGCGCCAGAGTAATCTGGGATTATGCCCCAGGATCAGAGATCAGATACACGGTCCTGAATGTCACCTGTGTTTCCGTGGCTACGTTCACAACGGCCTACGCGAAGATCGCGGACATCGGTACCGTGAACAAGGTAGATGCAACGTCGCGACTGGAGATCACATTCAACGGACGCATCCATGCAGACTCGGTGACCAGCACGGGCGCGCTTTTCGAGCTACGGGTTGATGACGTAGCGACCACCAACGGTCGGGCGAGAGCCAGCCTGAAGGCGCCAGAAACGGGCGGCAACGGAGTGCCAGTCAGCATCATGGGCGTTTTCACGGGGTATGGCGCCGGCGCGCGCACCGTCAGCATGTGGGTGCGGGCCTCCTACGGATCAGGCACTGGGGGCAGCCTCGATCCGGGTTGCTGGTCATCCGACCACATCGTCATTCGGGAGATCAAATAGGCGTGGGGCAGGAGCCACGATTACTCCAGACCAGGCAGCGAGGTCCACTTATGCCACACAAAAAACTGTTGACTAGCCTGATCGTTCTGGCGCTCCTGGCGGCGTTCGGCGGGGTGACTCTGGCCCAGGTCTCACCCAACTTCGATGTATGGTGGAGCGCGCTGACCGGGGGCGGCGGCGCGCGGCAGTCGGCTAATTTCCTGGTGCAAGATGCCCTGGGCCAATGGGTAGATGGCAGCGCCGCCAGCGCCAACTTCCAGGTGCAGGCCGGCATCCTGGCCGGCGCGAGTCAGGGCACGCCCACGCCCACCGCCACATCTACGCCCACTGCCACGCCCACGTTCACGCGCACGCCGACGCGTACGTCCACGCCCACCGCCACATCTACGTCCACCGCCACGCCGACGCGTACACCTACGGCATCACGGACCGTCACCGGCACGCCGCCGCCCACTCACACGCCTACGGCGACCTTCACGGCCTCCGCCACGCCGACTGCTACCGCAACGCGGACAGCCACGCACACCAGCACGCCTACGTCCACATCAACGCCCACGCGCACCAGCACGCCCACGCCGACCGCGACGGCGACCGGATCGCCGACGGCCACGCGCACCCACACGCCCACGCGCACGCCGACCCCGACTGCGACGGCGACCAGATCGCCGACCCCCACATCGCCGCCCGGCGACGCCTACGAGCCTGACAATACGTGCGCGCAGGCCCAGGCGATCGTCACCGACGGCTCGACCCAGACGCACACTTTCCACATCCCCGGCGACCAGGATTGGGTCAAGTTCTACGCGTTGGCGAACACCACGTACATCATCGAGACCAGCAACCCCGGCGCCGACTCGGATCCGGTGCTGCTGCTGTTCGATAGTTGCGCGGGCGGTTCGTTGGGCGGCGACAGCGGCGCTTTCGGCCAGACAGTGCGCCTGGAGTGGGATGTCACCACGAGCCATTGGCTCTACCTGAAGCTCCAACAGTTCGACTCGTCCATCTACGGCCCGGCCACCCACTATGACCTCTCCGTAACCAAAGACATCACGCCGCCGGCCGCGCCCCGGAACCCGCGCTGCGCCTCGCTGAACCAGACCACGTTGGGCGTCCAGTGGCAGCAGAACAGCGAGCGCGATGTGGTGCGCTACATCATTAATTGGCGCGATGCGACCTTCACCGAGGGCGGGGCCACCGATGTGGCGGGCGCCGCGACCACCTACACCGAGCTGACGGGGCTGACCCCCAGCAAGCTCTATTATATGAAGGTGCAAGCGCAGGATTTCTCCGGCAACACGAGCACCGCCTCGGCCGAGGTCTTTTGCATGACGATTGACCCGCCGGACACGACCGCACCCACCATCACGCTGGAGCAGCCGACCACCAGCGCGATCTACACCACCACGGTCGCCGCGCTCACTTTCAGCGGCATCGCGCAGGATAGCGGCAACAACCTGAGCCGCGTCAAGGTCGCCAACACCTCGAACGCGACCACCGGCTGGGACTACAGTCTGACCGGCGCGTCCGACACGTTCCATGTCGAGGGGATCGCCCTGGTACAGGGGGTCAACAACATCCAGATCACGGCCTATGATGCCGTGGGCAACAACACGACCCGAAACCTGACGGTTCATCGCCTGGGTCAGAGCCAGGGCGCGGTGATCATCGTCGGCGGCCACAACGAGACGTTCAGCCTGCAAACCAACATTGACAACATGACCAACCGCGCCTACCGCATCTTCCAGGGCGCGGGTTATGACAAGGACCACATCTACTACCTGGCATCCGCTTCCCAGGACGCGGATGGCGACGGCGCGAACGACGTGGATGCGCCCGCCACCGCGGCCAACGTGGATGCGGCGATCCGCACGTGGGCGGCCACTTATGTCGGCGATGGCAAGCCGCTGCACATCTACATGGGCGACCACGGCCTGATCGAGGGCTTCTGCGCGGCCGGCTGCAGCAGCGGCCTGGTGAGCGCCGATAATCTGGACGCCAGCCTGAGCTATCTCGAGGCGAACACCACGGTCAACCAGATCAATATCATCATCGAGGCCTGTCATTCCGGCTCGTTCATTGACCGGCTCAGCGGCGTCGGGAGCATCAGCAAGGCCGGCCGCGTCGTCATCAGCTCGACCGGTCGCGACAACAACGCCTATGCCTCGGCCACCGGCGGCTACTTCACCGACGCCTTCCTTTCATGTGTCGCGTCCAGCGGCAGCTTGAAGGCGTGCTACGACCAGGCCAAGGTGGCCGTCGCGCTCACCGGGGTCAACCAGACCCCCTGGCTGGACGACAACGGCGACGGCCTTTCCACGGCCGGGGACGGCGCCATTGCCGCCAGCCGCTACGTGGCGAGCTTCTTCGGCGCCGCGCCGCCCCAGATCACCGCGGCCACGGTGCAGATCACGGGCGGCAATGGGGTCCTTGAGGCGACTGTGCAAGAAGGCGGCGCGCTGGTGGATGTCGTGTGGGCCGCGGTCTATCCGCCATCGTTCCAGGAGCCGACCTATACCACCCTGAATCTGGGGGTGCCGAGCTTGAAGCTGGATCCGGTCAATGGCACGCCGGGGCTGTATCGGGCATCCTATCCCAACGGCTTCACGGAGCCGGGCGACTACCGCGTGATCATCTATGCGCAGGACAAGACGGGGATGCAGGCGCAGCCCCGGCGGGCGGGCACGGGCGAGGCGAAGCTATACCTGCCGCTGGTGTTGCGCCATTGATTGTTCGACTCGCTAGAATGTCGTCTTTCTGACGACGATTTGACAGGAAGCACAGGATAGTCAGGATGCTTTCCGTCTTCTTTACGACCTGACCGCGAAGACGCAAAGAACGCAAAGACCTGGATTTTTATCTTGGCGCTCTTTGCGTCTTGGCGGTTCCGGTTTGTTCGGGTCGGGGAGGCTCATCGTGAAACGGGGTTTGTGGCAGAGCGCGTCGGTCGCGGCGTTCGGGTTGGCGCTGCTGGTCATCATCATGGCGATGGCCCCTGCGCGCGCCGATGACGCGCCGGCCGGGCGCGGCGCGTTCGCCGCGCCGGCCGCCGGGCCGGACCTGACCGCGGAGATCGCGCTCGACCCGGCCAGCCCAGGGGTAGGGACGCAGACGAAGGTCAAGGTCACGGTGCGCAACAAGGGCACGGCGAGCACCGGCGCCGGCTTCTTCGTCCACCTCTACGTGGATCCGGCCGACCGGCCGCCGACGGCCGCCACCCCCAGCAGCTACTACTGGCAGTTGGCGTCGTTGGCCGCGGGCGGATCGTCTCTGCTGGAGCGCAACGTCACCTTCGCGACGGCCGGCTGCGACCACGTCATCTACGTCTGGGTGGACAAGGCAAACGCCATCGCGGAAGCGGACAAGACGAACAACCTGGTCGCGCTGCAAGTGTGCGTCGGGGTCACGTGCACGGCCGACGCGTATGAGCCGGACAACGCCTGCGCGGCCGCGGGCTGGAGCAGCAGCGGCGCCGCCCAGGCGCGCACCCTCTGCCCGGTGGGCGACGAGGACTGGATCAAGTTCACGGCCGTGGCCGGGATCACCTACACCGTGGCCGCGACCGATCTGGGCATCCATGCGCAACCGCTGCTGTCGCTCTATCAAAGCTGCGGCGGGCTGTCGCAGTTCGGGACCGGGCCGCAGTTCGAGTGGTTCGCGCCGGCCAGCGGCGTCTACTACATCCACGCCCGGCATCACGATGACACCTATGGCCCGCTGGCGAACTACACCTTGCGCATCACGGCCGGGCCAGGATCGGGCGACGCCTACGAGCCGGACAACACCTGCGCCGCGGCGCGCGACATCCCGACCGATGGCACGCGGCAGACGCATCTGTTCCAGGGCGCGGGCGACCAGGATTGGGTCAAGTTCAGCGTGACGGTCGGCGACAGCTTCACGGTCGTGGCAGACAACACGGCCGCGGGCGTGAATCCGTTGATCGCGGTGTATGCCTCGTGCGATCAGACCGCGGCGGCCCTGGTGGGGGGCGGCGGCAGTGTCTCGGCGGCGGCCGGCGCGGCGCCGCGCGCGGCGGGCGCGCCGCAACAGGCGAGCCAGACCTACTACGTCAGGGTCATCAACGGCAACGCCAACGTCTATGGCCCGAGCGCGTACTACGATCTGCGGGTGCAGGCCATCCCGTGCGCCGCGGATATCTACGAGGATGATGACACCAGCGCGGCGGCCAGGACGATCGTCGTGGACGCCGCGGCGCAAACCCACAACACCTGCCCGGCCGGCGATGAAGATTGGGTTAAGTTCACCGCGGACGCGGGCACGACCTACGTGCTGCACACCGCCAACCTGGGGATCGCGGCCGACACCTATCTCTATCTGTACGACACAGACGGCGCGACCGAGTTGGCCCGCAACGACGATTACGGTTACTTGCTGTCTTCGCGCATCGTCTGGCAGGCGCCCCAGAACGCAACCTACTACGCCAAGGCGCGCCACCACAACCCGCAGGCGAGCGGCGCCGACACGCGCTACGACCTGGCGATCAACAAGGGCAGCGGCTGCGCCGCCGACGCGTTCGAGCCGGACAACGGCGCGCTCGATGCGCCAGCGATCGCCACGACCGGCGTGACGCAGACGCATACTTTCTGCGCCGGCGCGGCCCTAACGGACGTGGGAGATCAGGACTGGGTCCGCTTTGCGGCGCTGGGTGGCGCCAGCTATCTGATCCAGACCACTAACCTGGGTCTGCAAAGCGACACCGTGGTGGAAGTCTACGGCCGGAACATGGTGACGCTGCTGGCGACGAATGACGATGCCGGGCCGGGCCAGGCCTCGACCCTCAACTTTGTGGCGCCGGCGACCGGCGACTACTTCATCCGCATCCGCCACTTCGACGCTGGGCAGACCGGCGACGGGACCGAATACCAGCTCGCGGTGCTGGGCGCGCCGCCGCCCACCGCCACCCCGTCGCCGACCCCCTCGCCGACGCCGACGCCGACGGCGACCCCCACCCCCGCGCCGCACGCGCACAAGACACTGATCCTGGTCAACCGCCCGCGGCTGGCCGCGCTCTACGGGCAGCCCGCGGCCGACGCGCTCCAGGCGAAGCTCTATACGTTGGCCGATCATGAGCGGGTGCAGGGCGCGGTCATCGAGGTCACCAACGATGCCGCGGTCGCCGCGGCCTACGCCGTGTGGACGGCCAGCCCGGCGACGCTGCTGGATACGGCCAACGCCAACGCCGTCGCCGGCGCGGTGCGCAACTTGCTGCTGACCTTCCTGAACAACGGCCCGCAGGTGGAATACGTGGCGCTGATCGGCGGCGACCAGGTGATCCCGCATCGTCGCGTCCCGGAGGGCGCGGTCAGCGTAGCCGAGCGGACCTATGCGGCGCACGTCACGACGAACACCACGTTGTGGTCGGCGATCAACGATAACATGACGCTGACCGACGACTACTACGTGGATCGCGCGCCGACCTTGTGGCAGGGGCGCGAGCTGTACATCCCCGATTATGCCATCGGCCGGCTGGTGGAGACGCCGGCGGAGATCGCCGCGCAGATTGACCTGTTCCTGGCTAACCCGGTGCTGAGCGGGAACCGCGCGTTGGTGACGGGCTATGACTTCGTGTTCGATGTGGCCCTGGGCGTAGGGTTGTTGGTCAAGAACGACGGCTTTGTGACGGACGACACCTTGATCGGCAGCAGTTGGACCGGCGGCGACCAGCGCGCCCGGATGCTCAACACCACCCCGCGCTTCGACTTCCAATCCATCAACACGCACGCGGATCATGGGAGCTTCGGCGCGCCGGACAACGACAAAGTGACCGCCAACCAGGTCATTACGGGGACCAGTGACCTGGCGCGGGCCATCATCTTCACGGTGGGCTGCCATGCGGGCTTCAATGACAGCGGATCGCTGGATCTGGCGCAGGCGTATGCGCAAAAGGGCGCCCTCTTCGTCGGCAACACCGGTTACGGCTGGGGCGGCAACGGCGTCGTGTACACCGAGAAGCTGATGAAGAACTTCGCTTACAACATGCTGGCGGGGACGTCGGCCCGCTTGGGCAAGGCGCTGGCGGCTGCAAAGAAGAGGTACTATCAGACCGAGAGCCTGAACTTCGGGCCATACGATGAGAAGGTGATGATGCAGGCGGTGTTCTACGGCCTCCCGATGTATGAGATCACCAGCAGCGGCTCGCTGGCCGCGGAGGATCCCTTTCCGAGCGTGGCGATCACGCCGACCCTGCCCGCGGCGTTCGGCCCGGTGGCGGTGGGCGGCATCAACCTGGGGCTGGTCGGTTCGTTTGGCGCGTTCGACGAGAACTCAACCGGCGACGGCGCCTTCCTCGCCATCAACAACAACATCAGCTTCGATGCCGGCGCGCCCATCCAGCCGCGTTTCTACGCGACGCTGTCCGCGCCGCAAGCGGGGCAGTTGCACGGCGCGCTCTTCCTGGGCGGCGTCTACACCGACCGCGTCGGCTTCGACCCGGTGATCGCGCGGCCGCACAACGAGTATGTAACCTCCACGACCGAGCCGGCGTTCAGCGCGGCCGGTTGGTATCCCAGCGTGCCGTTCCAGGTCCGCCCCAGCGGCGACCTCTCGAGCACCGTGGGATCCCTCATCAGCGCGCTGGGGCAGTTCAACGACGCCGCCCAAACCGAACGGGTGTACGATCATATGGCATTCGCGACCTATTTTTCATTCAGCGCCGACACACAACCCCCCACCGTGACGCACGTGGCCGGCGTCCTCGGCCCGCGCGTGGATCAGGGGCAGTTGAAGGTCGAGGCCAGCGACCCGTCCGGCGTGCTGCGCGTGGTGGCGGCGTTCACCGACGGCGCGGGGACGTGGCGCAGCCAGGATCTCGCCTTCAGCGCCGCGACGCAGAAATGGACCAGCGTCATCACTGCCACCTCGCAGACGCGCTACTTCGTGCAGGTGGTGGATGGCGCCGGCAATGTGGCGGTAGAAGACAACAAAGGCGCCTACTTCGGTTTCTCGCCCCCAGTTCCGCTCGCTCTGGGGCGGCATCCCAGTTTGATCTATCTACCGCTGTTGCTGAAAGGAGGATAGTGCGCAAAAGCCCATCGTGAGCAACCGACCGCAGGAGTATCGCATCATTGGCCAGCGCCATGGAAAGGAGAATTCTCATGAAGCGCTTAAATGAAAGAGGTAGACGCGCCGGGATCGCCGCGATCGGCATCGTGATCACGGCGGCGCTATTGCTGGTCGCGGCGGCGTCCGCGGCCCCGGAAGGGCCTTCGGGCCTTGGAGAGGCCCAACCAGGCGGCATCGTGCCGTCGGCCGATGACGGCGGCGCCTGGGAAGTGGGCGCGGAGGCCGCTGGAGGGGATTTGTGGGCCTACGCGTGCTCGGAAGCGACCTACCTGACGAACCGGCTGACTTCGCGCGGCTGGGTAAGTCGCTTCCTCTGGTGCGGCGGCAACGCCTGGGAGGAAGATTTCAAGCGAGCTGGGGCGGGCGGCAACGAGCATAACTACCTGGATACCGTGGATCTGATGTTCTATGTCGGCCACGGCTCGCCCTCCTCTTTCACCTTCGACAGCAATCACGATGACGCGTGGCTGACCCCCAGCGACTGCAATTACTCATGGGGCAACGGCGACAACGAATGGGTGGGCCTGACCTCGTGCCAGGTGCTGGCCGATTCGAACCGCAGCCAATGGGCTGCCTGCATGGCCGGCACGCACCAGATCCTGGGGTTCATCACCAACGCGGCCGCACGTATGGGCACGGCCACCCAGGGCTACAACTGGGCCTATTACATCACCAACAACTGGACCGTCACCGGCGCCTGGTTCAAGGCGTGCGATGTCTCGCAGCCGGCCGGCCGCAGGGTGCGCGTCCTGGCCGAAGAGCTCCCCTGCTACGATGACCGGCCGTGGTCCGGCATCGTCTGCTCCGACGCCTGGGACTACGATTACTACTACTGGGATCACACCTGCGGCAGCGAGCTGCCCCGGCCGATGGATGTCTCGGCCATCGCGCAGATGCCGGTGTACCGGACCCCGCCGTTGAGCCTGGCCGCAGCCCAGGCCGAGTACACGTACCTGGGCCATGTGTTCGACTTGCCCGCCAGACCGCCGGCCACGGCCAGCGCGATCGCCACCGATGCGGAAATCTGGTCGGTGCAGCAAGGCAATCGCGAGCTGGATATGGAGCGCAACAGCGGCCTCTACACCTACTACGACATGAACCTGTGGTCGGGCCAGACCGCCCAGGCTGCGCTCGCGGCGCGAGCGGCTTCGATCAGCGCGGCCGACGCGCGGGCGATCGCCGACTCGTTTCTCATCCAAAATGGTCTGATGCGACCAGACGCGCAGTTCTACGAAGTCACGACCGATGTCTTGTCCCAGGCTGTCACGACGCCGACCCTCGGCATAGCGAGCGTCGTCGCCACGGGCGACACGGTCTACCAGGTCATCTACTCCCGCGTGCTCCCCGCCACGGTGGTCACCGCGGCCGGCGCGCCGGCCCAAGCCGATTTCCTGGTGGTCGGCCCCGGCGCCAAGCTGAAGGTGTACGTGCCGATGACCGCGACTCTGGCCACGGCGACGGGCGCGAACGCCGCGCCGGTGGTCTCGGGCGTCCAGGGCGGCTGGCGTACTGTAATGACACCGACCGCGGCGGCGAGCGCGATTGACGTCGTGCCGATCATCACCGAGGCGCAAGTGCGGAAGGCCTACGAGCAGGTTCCAACTTACGTGCTGCTCAACACCCCGCCCATTGACGCCACCTCCAGCACCGTCCAGAGCGTCACATTGGCGTACTGGGAAGAAGGGGTCAGCAACATCCAGAGTGAGCTGATCCCGGTCTACGCGCTCTACGTGGAATACTTCCAGGGCGCCGCATCGCTGAACAAGGACTACGCCTACATCCCGGCCAACGCCACCTACATGCGGCCGTATGCGCAGATCTTGACCGGCCCGGGCGCGCCGGTCAAGGTGGGCCAGGCGATTACGCTGACCGCGGCCGATGCAACCAAGACATTGACCGAGTTGGGGTACGATGCCAGCCTGAACTTCACCCTGGGCAGCGGCCCGGAGGTAGGCCCATACATATATGAATGGTTCGCGGACAGTATCTCGGACGCCAATAAGCTTGCCAGCGGCCGCATCGCCTCGTTCACCATCCGGCCGTCGTCAATCCAGAAGGACACTCTGTACAAACAGACGATCATCCTGCGGGTGACCGATCTCGGCAGCAGTGACCAGCGCAATTCGATTGCAACCTACTCGCTGGACATCTTCCCGCGGGTGGTGTTGCCGATCATCCTCAAACCGTAGTACGGGCGATGCTGGACTTCCGAAGTCTCGTTGGGGCTTCGGAAGTCTTCCCGTTCGATCACAGGTGGGAGGGAGGCGCGCATGAAGCGACGGGCCGTGGTCGCCCTGACATCCGCGTGGGCGCTGCTGGCGTTACTGGCGCTGCTGGCATTCAGCGCGTCCTCTCTCTCCCTGGGGCCGGATCCTGCGACTGGGCGGCCTCGACCTCGACAAGTCGAGGACTCCGAAGCCCCGAACTTGTTCGGCTGCTTTTCAGAACAGGCGGCGCCGGCGCTTCGACAAGTCGAGGACTCCGAAGCCCCGAACTTGTTCGGCTGCTTTTCAGAACAGGCGGCGCCGGCGCTTCGACAAGTCGAGGACTCCGAAGCCCCGAACTTGTTCGGCTGCTTTTCAGAACAGGCGGCGCCGGCGCTTCGACAAGTCGAGGACTCCG
>Ga0233425_10000982_pt1 | contig 68023 bp, 91 predicted proteins | sample Watercolumn_Towu_2_FD_181712 | JGI IMG/M metagenome (GOLD analysis project Ga0233425, IMG submission 181712) | Freshwater microbial communities from Lake Towuti, South Sulawesi, Indonesia - Watercolumn_Towuti2014_140_MG | ecosystem: Environmental > Aquatic > Freshwater > Lake | place...
AGTTACAACTACAAGTTTATTTCAGGGAGTTGCAACAAACTCTCCCTGTTTTATATTTCTATTAGAATAAATTTCTTCCGTAATTCATTCATTGGCTTGAAAGCCAAGGATTTCTTACGGGTTGATTTAAAAAATTAATATGGCCATATTAAACTTACTACTTACAAATATAATAAAGAAGAAGTATAAGCAAAATTCTAAAGATGCGATATATAAAATTATTTTATTATATTTTATTAAAACTAAATTCCCTGCTATCAACCAAGCAAAAAGAGCAACTAACCCTATAGAGATCATGGTTGATTTCCATAAAATAAGATTCCAAAAAGAACCTGCTTCTGGAAAGAAGCCATGTACAATTCCTCCAATTATAGAACCTAAAGCTAGGGCCATATAAAATAGAAAAACAAACAGTTTAATTCTACTCTTAGATTTAATATTAAATATAATTAAACCTAAAATGATGGTCTCTAAAGCAAGGAGAAAATCAGTTATAGCTACAGCAGGTTGTTGTAAAAACATATTTATTCCTTCACCTTTTTTATTATTACCATACCACTTAAAAATAAAATGACTGAGCCTATATAAAATATAATCTCCAAAGTTAACATATCTATAATATATCCTCCAGCTACAACTGCCAGAGCTGAAAATATTGATATCCATCCATGATAAGATCCTATTTTATTTCCTCTATTTTTCCCATCGGTAAAATCAGCAACTATTGCTTTCTCGCTTGTTTTTTGCATAGCTCCAAAAATTCCCAATATAACTTGTAATACATAAACTTGATAGATATTTGTCGCAATCGGGAAGAGAAGGAATAATATCGCTACTCCCCAAGTATTTATAACTAAAAATATTTTTCTACCCATTTTATCAGATAAATCTCCTATTAATTTATGAAAAAATGCAGCACTAAGGGCGAAAAAAGCATAAGCTATTCCAAATTCTGTAAAGTTAGCTCCTATTTGTTTAACAAATATAATATAAAATGGAAAGACAATTCCCATTCCAAATAAAACTATACTTTGAGTAATTGTCAGCCACTTCATACTATTCATATTTTATCCCTCAACTCCTTTCCTAACAAAGGTTCATCAGTTATAATACCATAGGGCTTTTTATTAAGGTTATAATTAATATCGGATTCATTATTTGGGCTCCATAAAAATATAGGGTATCTTTTTTTAATAAGTAAATTGATAGTATCTTCATTTACTTTCTGATTAACACTTAGCAGATCAGGTTGTATTATTTTTCTTATAGCTCTTCTTATTGGTTCTTGCCTTAAAAACCATGGAAGGTCTACTCTGACTCCTTCTTCAATTTCAGCAAGTAACTCTTTATTCCAATTTGTGTCCATGAAGATAAAAACTGTATTAATTTTTGGATTTATCTTTTCCAATCTGTAAAGAACCAGGGGATTAAAAGAACTTAAATAAACCCAATCATAAGCATTATGCTTTTCAATTATCTCGGCAGCTATTTTTTCTATACCTGTATCTTTAGTACTAGCAACTTTTAATTCGACCATATAAATAGCACTTCCATTTACGACATTAAGAAAATCTTCAAAAGTTTTAACATATGAACCACTAAAATTTCCATTAAATTTAAGTCCTAAATCAAGATGTAAAAGATAATCTGAATTACTATCATTTACTCTTCCAGTTCCATTTGTTAAGCGACTAAGCGATAAATCATGAAATATAACTAATTTTCCATCAGCAGTCATTTGCCCATCAACATCTATACCGTCAAGTTTATTTGTCAGAGCCAATTTAGCTCCTGTTAAGCTATTATCTGGAGCATGATTACCAAATCCCCTATGAGAAATTATTAAAGTTTTTTCAGGATTTTCTACTGGGCCAGAATAATTAGGTTCATAGAGGAAAAGATAGATTAGAAATATAACTAAAAAAGAAATTATTGCTACTAAAATTCTATTTTTCTTCCTTATTTTATCACCAATGATTTTCATCCTCTTCCCCCATAGCATATTTTGCGTAAAACTTATTCATAAATGTTTCATTAGGATCATATTGTTTTTTCTTTGAAAATACTAAATCAATATTAGGATAAGACATCCTTATCTGCTCTTGAGTAGGATATAAATTATAAGTCAAATAATACTTCCCACCATTATGTATAGCAGAATCTACAATTTTTTGAATTGTCTTTTCTGTCTTTTTAATTTCCTTTTCTCTCAATTTTACATTACTATAATAAATTACAGCGAAAGACTCTTTACTAGGAGCATAAGAAAGTAAAGATTCGTTATTAGGTTTTACATATCTTATAGTAAAACTAAGAACATTAACATCATTCTCTTTCAGAATATTTATAAGTTCTTCAGAAAAATTGACAAAATTTTCAGTAGGAATAAAATACTCTTGTAATATATCAGTATCCCTTTGCGAATTATGCTCTAATAATTCCAAAGGAGCCTCTGGAGGCCTCATAGCATTATTTCTAGTAATTAATCTCCCTTCTTTTGACTCAATATTCTTCTGAAGCGACCATCTCAAATCCTTACCCCAATCATATTTTCTAGATAACCCGAATAAAAATTTATCTCTTATAACGTGCTTTTCTTCAGTTAAATTAAATATATCTTCATTTTCATCTGTTTTCTCCCAAGTTAAAACTGTAAATTCCTCAAATAAATTGTCAGGACTAATAGAAGGCCTTACAAGCATTAGTTCTATGCTATCGTTTCTTTTTATATGATTTTCAAAATATTCAGGAAAATCAATATAATTCATCCTAGTCGTCCTAGTTCTATAAATTTCATTATCTGTAAGTTGGATATCTACATCTAATATAACACCAAACATTCCGTATCCTCCAATAACTAAAGAAAAAAGTTCTGAATTTTCGACTCTGCTTACATTAAGTACTGTTCCATTAACTAAAAGAAGCCTAAAACTTTTAACCGTTTCTATCATCTCTGTACTATCTAAATCTCTACCATGAGCATTAGCACTTAAAGTTCCTCCAATAGTGAAAATATTTGAAGACTGCATTACTTTAACTGATAAATTATATGGATTAATGTACCTTTGAACATCATCCCAAGTAGCTCCACTTTGTACAGTTAAGACTTTATTTTTTAGATCCAAATTTAACATTTTATTATAATATTTCATATTCAAAACCACCGCATCATGATAGTAAGTATGTCCTCCTTGGCTATGTTGACTACCAGCAATAGAAACTTTCAATCCCCTAGAATCTGCATCAGTAACTATCTCTTTTATTTGTTCCAACAAGTCTTCTTCGGCTATTTTCTTAACATGATCTGGATAAAGGCGACCTACATCTTGGATAAGTAAATGTTCTTTTTTATCCTGAATTTTTTCAACTGAAAAAAAGAAAACTGAAACATAAACTAAGATAAATAGTAATAAAAATAAAATTACCCACCTCTTATTCAACATAATAATAAAAGTAATATATTATTTAAAAACTAATCGAATTCATTTATATCAAAGAATTAAATCTTTATTCCTGAATCTTTAGGATTTTTATCATGTTGATCAAGTTTACCAGCGTTTAAACAATCCCAACATGGATGCACAACACCTTTTGCATTCATAATTCTTTTAGTTCCTTTACACTTAGGACACTGATTAAATTCCATGGAAATCATACAAAAACCTACTTTTTAAGATTATATATTCTAGAAAAATTTATTGCTTCTTATTAACAATCTCAAGTATTCTTATTTCACACAAAGCAAGAGGATATATTTTCTTTAACTTTAAACTTAATTCTTTCTGTATTTTACCAACCATAATATCACTAAACAATTCTAGAGAAGTCTTAGGAGTCATAATACCTTTAAGATGTTCTTGCGCTGTCTTTCTAAGCTCATTTCTAACAACTCTTGAAACTTTCTTTCTTGTTATTAAAAAAGGCTTTACAATTAATTCACAATCTTTACACTTTGTATGGAATGAATCTTCAACATAATCTGTTCCTTTTCTAACCATTCTTCTCATATAAGCACTAACCAATACACTAGAAACAGGATAAGCTTCTAAACCATTATCTCCTTTTTTAACTTTCATAGTCAACTCAAGATTCTTTCCTCTAAGATTTTTAGTCATATCAATCTTAACAGTCTTACCTTCAAGCTCTTCAGCAGAAGTAGCATAAAGCATTATCTTTGTACTCGTAAGTGGAGCTTTAACTTCAAAAAACTGTTTCTGCACATTTTTTTTCTTTTTTATTTCTACCATCTTACTTACTTATTTTATCTCCTATTTCAATTCTTCCAGTTCTTATAGCTTTCTTAATACCTTTCATTTTATTACAAGCCTTACACTTATACATCAAAGTAATTCTCTTAGTAATTTTGGTTTTTCTCTTCCAGTCCTTAGGACCTTTTCTAGAATATCTTCCTTGGTTACCATAACCTACTCTAAATCCTCTAGCTTGTACTCTCGCAGTTGAACCTCTTGACATAGGGTGTGTAGCAGATCTAGAACGCTGTTTAGCAGTAGCAACTGTTTGAGAAGTATGCTTCTTGCAATACGGACAATATCTATTCATTTCTTTGGGTATTTTCATTCTTTCTATTTTGTAGCTATTTTAATTTCTTTGCTACCTAGAGCTTTCTTTTCTAAAGAAAGCCTTAGTAAGGTCAAAATTTAGCGCTCGCCAGTCACCGACCAGTGTGGTCCTGGGTCCATGCAATTATGCATAAGAAAAACGCTTTTTAAATCTTTTTACTTATGAGTTTTGGCAGAAAACCAACATACTATTAAAATTATTGACCAAATAAAACAACTTATGAAGATAAGAGAATCAGTAAAACAAAAAAATCTACCACCACATAGTCCTATAAAAAGTATTTGAGGTATAACTATAATAGAAAAAATAAGTAAATATCCAATTACTCTTATAAACTTGCTATTAGTTACCTTAATTCTAAAGAATATTTTAGATATAAAATAACCAAAAATAGCATAAACAATAGCAGAGGATAAACCTGAAAAAAATATAAAAATATTAATGCTTGAATATGAATCGGCAACCACATCATAAAATCGCGGATAAACTAAGTCTAGAAAAATGTTAGTAATATAAGAATTAAAAGGTATTGCATTAAAATAAGACATGTTTATACCAGAATACTGATCAAACAAAAAGAGTAAAATTCCTAAGAAAAAACCTATAATCGTTCCTTTATTTATATTAATATAATTTTGCTTTAAAGCATTATTAATCATGAAATAAGACATATTATATTTAAATATTTAGATTAATAATCTAAAAAATTGAAACCACAACCTTTTTAATACCTATTTTTCTCAACAAACTATGAGTAAAGAAACAAATAAAGCAAAGCCTAATTGGGTAACTATAAAGCCTGCAGAATTATCAAAAATAGTTTTAAATTTACACAAAGAAGGTAACTCACCTGCAAAAATAGGATTAATTCTAAGAGATCAACACGGAATCCCGAAAGCAAAACTAGTTAGTAAAAAAATAACCCAAATATTAAAAGAAGAAAAACAAACTCCTGAAAGCCCAGTTGTTCAAATTGAAAAAAGCAAAATAAACTTAGAGAAACATATCGGAAAGCATAAGCATGATTATACTGCATTAAAATCTTTACACAAGAAACTATGGGATTTAAATAGAGCTAAGAAACAATACCCTCTAACAATTTAAAATATAGTTAAAACTTAAAAAGCCAGAATCCTACACTCTTCAGCAATAAAAAGAGGAAAAATGTTAATAGATTCAATAAACGAAGCAATAAAAAAAATAGATAAGTTATCGAATAATATGCCTATAAGAGTTATAAGTCATTTTGACACAGATGGAATAACTTCGGCAGCAATAATGTCTCGCACCTTACAAAGATGGAATAAAAAATTCTCCCTAAACATAGTAAAAAACCTCGAACAAAATTTCATAGCTTCTCTTCCAGAAAACCAAATACTTATCTTTGTAGATTTGGCATCTGGATCATTAGATTATTTAAAAAATAAAAATTGTCCTATAATAATCTTAGACCATCATGAGATAGTGCAAGATATACCTGAAAATGTTTTAATGATTAATCCAATTCAAAGTAAAGAAGAAATAATTTCTGGAGCCGGAGTCTGTTATCTCTTTGCAAGAACATTATCTCCAAAAAATAAAGACCTTGCAAACTTAGCAATAATAGGTATGGTTGGAGATATGTTTGAGAAAAATCTTGGTAAATTCTATGATTCAGTTCTAGCTGAATCAGAAGCAGTTATAAAAAAAGGTCTTCTAATATATCCTGCAACTAGACCCTTAGACAGAGCTTTAGAATATTCTTCAAATCCTTACATTCCAGGAGTCTCAGGTTCTTACAAAGGAGTAATAGAAATATTAAAAGAAGCAAATATACAGAAATTAAATGGTAGATTCAAATCTCTCTATGAATTAACAGATGAAGAAATGAGTGCTTTGATAACTGCAGTCATGTTAAGATGTATGAATGAAAAAGAAGCACATAACATAATAGGTAACATTTACATGATAAAATTCTTCAATAGGTTAGAAGATGCTAGAGAGCTTTCTGCACTCATAAATTCTTGTAGTCGTATGGATTCTCCTCAAATTGCTCTCGGTCTTTGCTTAGGAAATAAATTTTCAAAAGAAGAAGCTGAAAAGATATACATACAATACAAACAACACCTAATAGCTGGATTAAAATATGTCAATGAGAATGAAAAAATATCTGGAAAGCATTATACAATATTCAATGCGAAAGATAAAATAAAAGACACAATAATAGGCACAGTAACATCTATAATTTCTCACTCTCCATCTTATAAAGAAGGAACTATAATAATAGGTCTTGCATATAACAATGACAAAATAAAAGTTTCGGCAAGATTAGCTGGTAAAAATGGAAGAAATGTAAGGGAAGTCTTACATAAAGTAGTCGTTCCTCTTGGAGGAGAAGTTGGGGGACATCCAAATGCTGCGGGATGTCTAATTTCAAAAGATCATGAAATATTATTCATAGAAGAACTAAAAAAACAACTAGAAATAGAGATTATAAGAGCATAGTTACACAACAACCTTTAAAAAACAGATATTTATACACTATAATGGATAAAACCAAAAGAACAGCATTTCTAAAAATAATTTGCCCTAGATGCAGTTTCAATACAATAGTTTATGGAAAATGTTCTACAAATAAAAAATGCGCCAAATGTAATTATCTTCTTACAAAAACTTCCGGTGGAAAAGCTAAGATTCGCGCTGCAATAAAGGAGGTTCTCATATGCAGTTAAAAATAGCAGACATAGTTTTATGCACGGTAAAAAGTATAGAAGGCACTTCAGTATTCTTAGATATAGATAACTATGGAACAGGAAGCATGATTATGTCAGAAGTAGCGGCGGGACGTATAAGAAACATAAGAGAATATGTGATTCCTAATAAAAAAGTCGTATGTAAAGTATTAAGCATAGATAAAGACAATATCCAACTAAGCCTAAGAAGAGTAACTGGAAAAGAAAGAGAACAAGCGCTTGAAAACTATAAAAAAGAAAGAAACTTAATAAGTATATTCAAAACATTTCTTAAAAATCCTGAAGAAAAGATAAAAGAAATAAAAGAAGAATCTAACATATTAGATTTTATAGAAGAAGCTAGAAAAAATAAGAAAACGCTAGAAAAATTTTTCACAAAATCAGAAGTAGAAAAGCTTATACCTTTGTTAGAAGAAAAAGAAACAAAAGAAAAAGAAGTAAAAAAAATATTCTCTCTTAAATCACTATCTTCAAATGGAATAGATAAAATAAAATCAATTTTAATACAAGAATCTAAAAAAGCCGAGATAAAATATTTAGGCTCATCCCAATTCTCCATAAAAGTAAAAGGAATAGATTTCAAAGAAGCAAACAATTCAATAAACGCTATTCTAGATAAGATAAACATAAATTCAAAATCTAAGAAGATAATCTTCGAGGCAAAATGAATCTCAAATATTACCTAAAAGATAATAAGAAAATATATACTTTAAAAAAAGAAGTAAATTCAAAGCCTACAAAACCAGCACATTATAAATTTATAAAAATAAAATCAATTAACACAAACTCACCTGCTGAATCTCTTTCTTAACAATTTCCATATCTTTCTCCCACAAATCTAATAATTTCCTATTATAAATTATAGCGGCAGGATGAAATAAAGGTATAAGTCTTATATTCAAACCTAGAAAATTCATAACCTTAACTTTCCCATGTAAATTAGTAATGCCTTGGACAGAGTCCATTTTATCTACATCACCATTAGCAAGAAAAAACTTAGTTGCATAATTACCTAAAGAACAAATAATCTTTGGCTTTATCTCTTTAATTTGTTCAATTAACCAAGGAGTATGGGCTCTAATTTCTTCAGGCAATGGGTTTCTATTTTCAGGAGGCCTACACTTTAATATATTAGCAATATAAACATCATCCATACTTAATCCAACTTTAGCAAGTAAATTATCCAAATTCTTTCCAGCAGCTCCAACAAAGGGTAAACCTTGCTCATCCTCTTTGGCTCCTGGAGCTTCTCCAACAAACAGTATATCTGCATTCAAATTACCCTTTCCAATAACAATATTCTTACAATTCTTACATATTTCAGTCTCTTTCACCAATCTTACATATTCTGGTTCCATATAAAAAACAACTACAACAATATTTAAAACCCTTCCTTTCTAAAAACAAGCATGACTCACGAACAAACCTTAGTTCTATTAAAGCATGATGCAATACAAAGAAATTTAGTAGGTAAAATAATAACAAGATTTGAAGAAACAGGTTTAAAATTGATAGGTATGAAGATGGTTTGGGCAAATCATCAATTAGGAGAAAACCATTATCCATTAGAAGAAAATTGGGCAAAATCTGTCTTTGAAAAGACAAAAAAAGTATATGATGAAAACAAAAAGCCTTTTCCTTACAAAACACATATAGAACACGGCAAAACAATACAATCCTGGCTCATAACTTTCCTAAAAGAAGGTCCTGTCATTGCACTAATATTAGAAGGTCCACATGCAATAGAAATTGTAAGAAAACATGTCGGAACCACCGAACCAAGACAATCAGCCCCAGGAACAATTAGAGGAGACTTTGCAATGGTAGAATCATACACAAATGCAGACAAAAAGCAAAGAACATTAAGAAACCTTATACACGCTTCAGATACACTGGAAAATGCAAAAAGAGAAATCTCACTATGGTTCAAACCAGAAGAAATCCACTCATATTCTAAAGACCTAGACAAACATATTTAAAATTAAATATTTTTTATAAGAAAATGAATAGAATAAAAGAGCTTCTTTCAAAATCAAAAGCCGATGCAATTCTTATAATGAATATAGAACCTATAAAAGATAGCAGTTTCTTCGCTCTCTCAGGAATAGAAGAAGGCTCATTCATATATTCAAGCCTTCTATTATATGAAAACAAACCCATATTATTAGTGAGTGAACTAGAAGAACTTGAAGCAAAGTCTTCAGGCATACCATACAAAATAATAAATAAGCTTTCAGACATAAAAAAATACTTTCCAAAAATAAAAAATTTAGGTATAAATTACAAGCTTACACCTATAGCGAGAAAAGATAAATTAGAACGTGAAACAATTGACATATCAAACATTATCTCAGAAACATTAGATATAAAGAATGAAAGCGAGTATCGCAGATTCAAAATAGCCTGCAATATAGTTGATAAAATAGCAAAAGAAATACCTTCTTGGATAAAAGAAGGAATTACAGAAAAAGAATTATCAAAAAATATAGAAAAAACTATGCTTGACTTAAAAAGTGAGCATTCATTTAAGACAATAGTAGCATTTGGAAGCAATTCGGGAATTCCACATCATACCTCATCAGATAGAAAACTAAAGAAAAATGAAATTATTTTAATAGACTTTGGAGTAAAATACAAAAATATCTGTTCAGACATGACTCGTTGCTTCTTTTTCGGGAATCCCTCTAAAGAAATCTTAGAAACATACAACAAAGTAAAAGAAATTCAAGAATCTTGTATAAATAAAATAAAAACTAACTCTAATGGAAAGTCAATATATGAATATGTAAAATCAAGAATAGAAAAAGAAACTTCTGGAATCATGAACCACTCATTAGGCCATGGAATAGGTTATGAAGTCCATGAATCTAGTACATTAAGCTCGAAAGACTTCACCTTAAAAGAAAATATTTTCACAACTGTTGAACCAGGAACATATATAGAAGGTAAATTTGGAGTAAGAATAGAAGATTGCATAGCAATAAGAAAAAACAAACCAGAAATCTTAACAAAAGCAAGTAAGGAGCTAATAACTATCAAAGCATAATTTTAAAACCTAAAAACCTGAATAGACTCATAGGCGTGTAGTTCAGTCTGGATAGAATAGCTCCTTGCGGAGGAGCTGACCGAGGTTCAAATCCTCGCACGCCTGTCTCTCTTATTCAAGCTTCAAATTCAAAACAATAACTTTCTCATCACCAACATAATGATTCAGATACTGAATAAAAGACATATCTTCCTTTCTTCTAGAAACAATACATAAACTATTAGGAACAGGAGTAAAGATATGAGATTTTCCTTCTTTACTTTTATAAACAACATTACCTCCCCAAAAATAATCCCAATTCTCTCTACAAATAAATAAGAATATGTCTAACCCTTTATCTTTATTCTCAGAATCGTGCAATAAAGTATAATCTTTCCATCCAAACTCTCTAGCATCAATCTTAATTTCTTTTATCTTTTTGCCTACAATCTTCTCAATCATAAAGTTTAATTTGTCATCAAAAAACTTACTTAGATTATCACCTTCTATAAGCGAGTAAGAATACCTATCAGCTATCTTAACTCCTGTCCTTTTACAATTATTAATACAATTAATCAATTTAGAATAGCTTTCTTCATCAAAAAAACTCTGAAGCATTACGTGCTTCATATCATGAGAATTAAAACTCTGTTTAACTTCTTCAATTACTTCATTACTATAAGCACTATTTATCAATGTAACCAACCTCCTATAGCATATCTCTTCTTTTTGCCTATAACTTCTTCAACTTCATGCCAGCTTTTTTTACTAACTTCAAAAATCATCAGGCTATTCCATTTAGGAAAATATCTCCTAGACACTTTACCTGGTTTTCCATTTTCATCCTCAAGCAAAGCTAAAGCTCCTCCATCTTTTTCAGAAAAGTCTTCACATAAATAATAAATATAAGCTATTTTTCTACCTTCAAGCTCATCATCATGACATAAAAGATAATCTGTATCTATATACAAGCTTCCAGATAAATCAAAAGCTCCTTCCTTAACATTTATTCCAGTTATACTCTTTATCCTATTAGAAAATTCTTTACTTTCAAGCATATTAACAAATTCTCTTATCTCTTTATCTTTACTAAAATGCAAATCTTTAGTTTGTCTAAATTGAAACAAATCACTATCTTTCTCTTCAAACTTCTCCTTCTTCAAAGCCAATAAAAGCTTCTCAGCTTTTTGCTTATCAAGAAAATTCTCAATAAGCAAATGAGGAAATGGCTTATTACCAACAAAATCCATACTTAAATGTCAAAAACAATTTTTTTAAATCTTGCTCTTTGATATCTTCCATAGAGCATTAAATTGTTTTTTATATGTTTTAGCTAAAGATTCATTCTCTATTATTATACCGTGTAAAGGCTGACTAAATATTATGATAGCTACTTTATTTCCATATATCGTAGTCGAAATAGGTTCAAAAAATTCCTTAGAAAGGAATCTATATGTAGTAGTTTCTTTAGGAGCAGGAAGACAATTATCACCTTCTCTAACAATAACTTTCTCTTTTAGCTTATATTTCTTCATATCTTCAAAAAACTGATATAAGGCTATATCATCAGCTTCCATAAATTTCTTTTCATCAACTCCTATAATCAGACCTTCTTCTCTAGTACTCTTCAAAGTTTTAACAAAATCTCGCAATATAACTCTAACAACTTGACTTCCAATATAAAAGTCTGCTTTAGCCTCGCTTTTCATGCTTTTAGTCATATCATTAAGTTCATTCATTACACTCTTAAGTTCCTGAACTTTCTTTTCTTCATATTCAACTAAAACTTCGGGACTAACTGCAGAATAAACTCTCTTTCTATCTATTATTATAAAAGAAGCAAGACCTTTTTCAAGCAATTTCTTCAAATTATCATAAGTATAAGGTCTATAAAGACCAGCATTCTTAGCAATATCAGATACAATAGAAGGCCCAATTTTAAGCATAGTCAAATAAACAATTATCTCATTCCCAGTAAGACCTATCTTAGTCAATACCTCTCTAACATTCTCCATAAATAACGTAATAAAACACTGTTTTTAATCTTTACTATTGTCGTCTTTATTTATACGACAAGATTTTAAATACCTAGCTTTTTCAGAAAATTTATGGAAACACACAAAGAATTAACCGATAGGTTAAAAAAATCAATGATGAAAAGTTATGATGCTGTTCATCTTAGAAGAAACCCTCTTGCTAGAGCTTTGAAAACAATCTCTACGGAAGGATTAGAAAATGCAATTAGTCAATACACCATATTCCCTAGAAATATAGTCTCCTTCTTATACACTGCCAGAGATAATGCAAAAAGAGCAGGTTGGACTAAAATAGCAACAGAATTAACTAGAAACATGGGTGAAGAACTAGGAACGGAAACAAATGGAATTACACATTATGAAATGCTTATAAGAGGTCTTGGAGAAGGTCTGGGTCAAAACTTAGAAAATCATCTTAGAAATCTTCAACCTTCAGAATCAACTGATTTATTTATTAAAAACATGAATGCAACAATAAGTCCTCGTCATACTTGTTTTACAATAGGAGGTACTTATGCTCTTGAAACTTCAGCAGTTCCTGAATTATTAATTGTAAGAAATGCTGTCAATGAATTATTTACTAGAAAAAAAGGAGAACCTATGCAAGATGGAAAATTAAAAGATTTCTTTGAATATCATCTAGGAACTTGGGAACCAGGTCATGAAGAAGGACTAAGAGATACAACAGCTATTTATATTAATGACGAAGATAGCCAAAGAATATTTGAAAATGGATTTAGGGAAGTCATGAGAAATATGGACAAATGGTGGGCGCATTTATATAAAGAATCAAGTATAATAAAATGACTAGTGAATTATTAACAGAAAAAGAAAAACTTGAAAGACAATATAGGACATATTTGGATTTATTGGGAAATAGATATGGCTTATTTTCTGAAACAGAACAAAGAAGAGCTCTTGGGCATCTTGAATTATTTGTTACTCGAACTTTAAGAATAAAAAATGGAACTCTAAGAAAAGAAACTCATCAGCAAAAATTAAGTAGAGAAAGAAAAGAAAAATTTGAGCCAAGTGAAGCATTAGCTTGTAGAATTAAAGCCGGCATAACACAAGCAGAGTTAGCAAAGCAATTAAAATCTTCTGCAAGGTCAATTTGTTTTTATGAAAATGGACTCACAGCACCTTCAGAAAAAAGTCAAAATTATCTTAACTGGTTAAAAGAACAAGGATATAATCCTTTTGAAATCTAAACCTTATTCCGTTTCTTCTTCATCTCTTACACCAGCTTTTGTTACATAAAACTGACATTCATTATCAGGCAAATTAGGACTATCAATTAATTTAGCAACTCTACTTCCTTGTTTTCCTCTTCTCAAATACATTCTATATGTAGAAGCGTGTCCGACTATATTACCCCCGATAGCAGTAGTAGGATCTCCAAACATCATCGCAGGATTAGCCATTACCTGATTTGTCACATAAACAGCAAGATTATGTTGCTCAGCCAATTTTATCAAACTATGTAAATACTTATTCAACTTCTGCTGCCTGTCTGCTAATTGCCCTCTTCCAGAAAATTCTGCTCTAAAATGTGCAGTCAAAGAATCTATAATAACTATTTTAATAGGCTCTCCATCTTTTATCATTTCACTTATCTTATCAATAAGTAAAATCTGATGATCTGAATTAAAAGCTCTTGCAACTAATATATTCTTCAACACTTTTTCAGGATTAGCTCCTATGCCTTCTGCAATCTGCCTTATTCTTTCAGGTCTAAAAGTTCCTTCGGTATCAATCCATACACTCTTTCCATTTGCTCCACCTTGTTCAACAGGCATCTGAGCATTCACAGCTAAAGTCAATCCCAACTGAGTTTTTCCAGAACCGAAAGCCCCATAAGCTTCAGTCATGGCTTTAGTTTCAACACCTTTTCCTCCCAGAAGACCATTTAAGCTTGCACTTCCAGTAGTTATGTAAAGAACATCTTTTCTCTTTTCAGCAAACTCATCGCCAGAAACAAATCCAAGTTTCATCATACTTCTTGCAGCTTGAATAGCTTTTCTAGCAACGGCCTCTCCAACACCAGCCATTTCAGATAAAACACTAGGACTCAAAACAGCAAGTCCCATTAAATCATAAACTCCTGCTGCTTCCAGCTTAGCAGCAATTCCAGGACCAATTCCAGGAATATCTGTTAATTTCTGTCCATCACTCTCTTTCTTTTCTTCACCGTTTTCATCTTTTTTACTCATAACAAAAATACCTCTCACAAAGTATATAAATATTTCAGCACTCTAAAATACACTTTCAGAAAATTATTTATTTTGAAGAGCATTTATAATTTCTTCAACATTAACCTTTTCAATTTTTTCAATCATCATTTCATTAGTATTATACAATTGATTATTTCTCATACTTCCAGAAAAAATCATTTCCTCACCGAGATATTTTCCTTTGATACTTCCAAAATTCTCAATAGCCATAATCTGCTCTTCACTTATTCCAAGCATTTTTATCTGTTCTTTAAATAAAACGGCCTTAAGACTCTCATTTCCGTCATCTAAAACTAAAGTAAGTAAAGCTCTCTTATCGCTCTCAGTCTTACCATGATTCTGACATTCACCTTCAACTACTCTCTTTCCACACTCCTTACAAACTTCAAAATATCTAGGATCAAATATTTGAACAATAAATGCTCTTGTCTTTAAACTCTGTCCGCTCTTAGCATCATTAAGCTTTCTATTTTCAAAAGCCTTTTCACTCTGGACATTATCAATTTTCTCCTTGCTCTTTTTTATATCTGAAAAACTTCCCAAATGAAGTTCACCATTTCTTATATTTCCATTACTTACTTCTATAAAATCTCCTTCTTTTATTTCTCCTTTCTCTACAAGAGAAATATGATTTGTATCCCATAAAACAGTTTTAATATTTCCACTCTCATCAGCCAAAACCAAATTAGCTACCTTCCCCTCTCTTCCATTCTTATTAAACTCCCTAACTGCTCCAACTCCAATTACTTTAGCAATAACATTAGCTCTCTTCATTCCTTGTAAAAGTTCACTTATCTTCATCTTCTCTTTCTCAAAATTAATACCTAATTCAGCTGCAACTATTTGAGCGGCTCCTTCCTTACTTACAAGTCCAGACAACTTAGCTCTCTTAGCTTCTATCTTCCTTTCAATCTCTTCCTTTGGAAGTCCAGCAGCAAGAGCAATTCTCTCTATTAATTGAATATAGTCAGCCATATCAATTCTCATCAATTACACTATAAAAGCATTATGTCTCTTTATCATAATGCTTTTGTCTTTCTAAAATAGATTTATATACTCTACAATCTAACTATTACTACCTTAAATTACATAATGAAAGGAGGTAAAAAATGGCAAACACACAAAAGACTTTTGCTTTGGTGCTAGGTATTGTTTTACTTCTTGTAGGTATTTGGGGATTCTTCACTGACTCTATTCTAGGTATCTTTGGAGTAAACGCTACACAGAGCGTCTTACACGTTATTGCTGGTATATTTGGTGTCTATGTAGGCACTAAAGGTGCAGGTGAAGGATACAATTCATCTATCGGATGGATTGGCGTAGTTCTTGCAGTTCTAGGATTCGTTCCTGGAGCATCAGACTTATTGATGAGCTTATTGAACGTCAATATGGCTACAACTTACTTACATCTTGTAATTGGAGTTGTATCACTAGGCGTGTACTACACAGCAGAGAAATAAATCTGCCTAAAAATTTTTATTTTTATTTTTTATGTATTCTAAAAAACTTTACTGGATATGTACAATAGTCCTTTTCTTAGGATTATTATGGATGTTTCTCCCACATGCAACACATAGTGTAATCACAGGTAAAGCAGAAGAAGAAACAGAACATTATGTGCACTTAATAGAAGGAGCTATTCCAACAATTATATCACTAATACTAATGATCTGGAATGAGAAGAAAGGAAAAATATCTTCTAAAAAAAGATAATCAAAACACTTATAAACCATCCTAAACAAACAGGTTTATGAAATTAAATAGGGAAGTTGAACTTCAAGAAACCGTAGGTGTCTTAAGATGGCTACAGTAATTATAGTAACAAAATTAATGCCTTCTTCACCACAAGCAAATCTCTCAAAAATAAAAGAAACTGCTTCTAATATTCTACAAAAAGAAGGAGCAAAAAATATCTCATTTGAAGAAAGACCTATAGCTTTTGGCTTAAAAGCACTTATAATAAAAATGGACTTAGCAGAAGAAAAAGGAACTGATAGAGTAGAATCTCTTTTAGCAGAAATACCTGAAGTCTCTTCAGTCACAATAGAAGAATATAGGCGTGCTTTTGGTTAACCTAAATCTATAAAAAACCCAGTTTACAAATATTCTCATGACTCTAACACAAGAACAGATAAAAGAACTTAAATTCCAACTTTCACAACAAATTCAACACCTATCTGAAGATAAAAAATCAGTAGCTCAAAAACAAATAGACTCTCTTTCTCCTGAAGCTTTAGAATATATGTTAAAAGAACAAAACTCATCTGGAAAATCTAAGCAATCTATATTTAGAATGATAATTACAAATGAGATACCTTCAACTAAAATAGAAGAGAACTCATCAGCACTAGCAGTATTAGATATAAATCCAATTTCAAAAGGCCATACAATAGTAATACCTAAAAAGCTCTGCGCAACATCAAAAGAAATCCCTCCTGATGTCTTTCTTCTAGCACAAACAATTGCAGAAAGAATAGAAAAAAATCTCAACGCTTCTTCAGTAGAAATACAAACAGAAAAGAAATTTGGAGAATATATTATACATATAATACCAAGCTATGAAGAACCTCTAACATTACATTCAGAAAGAAAAGAATCATCATCAGAAGAACTAGATAACATAGCAGAAAAAATAAAACCCAAAAATAAAAAAGAAGTTAAAATTGAAAAATCTGAAGAAAAAGAGCCTGAAGTTGTATATCGTAAAAAAAGAAGAATAGCATAATAATGTAAGAAAATAAAAATACTGGGATGAAAGGCACACCTTGTTTTATCAAAACTTTCTTTCCACGCTTAATCAATTTATTTATCTCAAAAAAGCTCAATCCATGCACACTAGCTCCAATTTTCCTTCCTTTTATAGTAATTTCTTCACCAATCCAATCACCCTCTCTCAAATCTCTTGGCTTAACATAAACAAGCATACAAGATTTATCTACAGCGTGAAGATAAATCAATAAATAAGATACAAAAAGCATCAAAATAAAAAAGATACTTCCAATAAACCAATCATACCCCTTACCTAGAATTAATAAAACTACAATAAATAAGCTAATATAGAACTTCCAATTAAATTCCTTATTTATCTTAGAAAACATTATATAAAACTTTCTCTTATTCCTATAAGCAAATATAAAACTTGTAACTAAACTACAAATTGCTCCAACACTAAACAAAACTAAAAGAAAAACTCCTCCTTGAAATACAAACTCATTAAAATTACTAAAAGGTAAGAAAGATACTATTCCTACAAGTAATTTAGCATCTCCTCCTCCAAATACTCTACCATAATAAAATACCTGAGAAATTCCAAAGAAAATAATCACTGCAAACACTCCCCAAACAAAGAATCCGTAATCTTTATTCTGAACTGAATAAAATAATCTATAAGCCAATCCCAATCCAACTAAAGAAAAATTAAGCCAATTTGACACCTCTTTGGTTCTCAAATCCTGAACAGAAGCAAATACTAGCCAAATAATAGAAACAACAAACAAGAAAATATATTCATACATCTACCTACCAACAAACTAAGATTTATTAAGCTTATCTCACTCATTAACTTATGAAAAATGAGGTAGAATCTCACATAAGAAAATATATCTTCTGGGGAATAATATTAATCTTAATCGTATCCTCATATTTTATAATTCAACCCTATTTAATAGCATTAATAACTTCATTCATCCTTGCTTTTCTAGTAAAGCCAGTTCATACATTAATATCAAAGAGAACAAATCAACACATTTCCGCAATTATATGCATTTTACTCATAATAATTTTAGCAATATTACCTCTAGCAACACTAACAACAGGAGTAGTTCAACAAGCCTATTCTTCTCTTAACGATGAATCTCTTAGAGAATCAATAAACCAATTATCAAACAACTACATACTTGATAAGATAAACTTGGATATAAATGACCTTCGTTCAAAAATCACAAACTTCCTTATAGAAGACATTTCATCCTACCTTTCCTATCTACCTTCATTACTTTTATCATTATTAATAATGATTACAAGCACTTATTATATATTAACAAGCTGGAACTTCTTAGCAGATAAATTAGATGATTTCATACCTTTCTCAAATAAAGCTAAAGTAGTATCAGAAATAGCAGAATCAACTAAAGCAATAGTCTACGGCACTATCTTAGTTGCAATAATAGAAGGCCTTGTCTCTCTAATAGGCTTCTCAATAATAAATATACCTAATTCTCTTTTAATGGCTACTCTAATATTCTTCTTCGCATTCATACCAGGAATAGGTCCCGCATTTGTCTGGGTTCCAGTAGCATTATACTACTTCCTAACAAAAGCATACACTCAATCAATAAGCGTCTTAATTCTAGGATTAATAATAAGTATAGGTATAGATTACCTAGTAAGAACTAAAATACTAGGTGACACATCAAAGATACACCCACTCGTAATGCTTGTAGGAATCCTAGGAGGAATCTCAATATTCGGAATATTTGGATTCATAATAGGTCCATTAATATTAATATACACAATAAAGTTCCTAAGTGAAAGTGTATCAGACTAAAAAAAATCTACTTATTACCATTACTAGAACCAAAAGAATTATTACTTATACTTACATTATCGCTTCTATGCTTCCCGCCAATCTTATACCTATTAAACCTACCTTTAGCCCTTCTATCGTTCTTATTCTTTCTCCTCTCACTATATCCATAATCATCACTCATAGTAAATTCTTCAATTCAAGCTATTTTATAAACCTTAAGAAAAATTAATCAAGGACGACAACAAATTTTCCCACCAACAGAATCAGAACTAGAAATTAGTGTGAAATCTTGATCAGCACAAGTCACTCCTGTCTCTAACTGACCGCCTTGTTCCAAACATGTTTTTACAACAGGAGTAGGAGAAGGATTTGGTTTATCACTAGTTGCAGTTTTTACAACAGGAGCATTCACGCCTCGAGCCTTACAAGTTTGTCCATTTACAACAACTGTGTCCTTATACTTATCGCCTTGTCTTGTCATTAACTCTTCACAATATTTTCTAGCCCAATCAGGATCACATGTAGGAACTTTAACTCCGGGCTTCGCAACATCTAAAGTAAACCAATTATTTGTTTTTGCATACTCACAATTAACCCAAGCCTTATTTCCACCAAAGATACCTAAAAATCCCTTATAGCTAACTTCTCTAGCCTGAGTGCAATAAGCACCATCAAGAAAAGACTTACCAGACTCAACAGCTAATTTACAAGCAACAGATATTGCTGCGACATCATCAGGAAGTTGAGCAATACCAGCATTAGCCTTGCTACCACTATTGTTAACTGCATAAGCAATAGCCCAAACAACTACAACCACAAGAAAAATAGAACCTAATATCTTAAGCATGTTAGTATCCTCACCACCTAACTGCCCTCTCTTATTCATCACCATCACAGAAAGAATAATCATTTATTTATAAACCTTTTTACTTTTCACTATATTATATCCTATTCCCATTTTCATCAAATCTAAGCTCAATATTAAATATCCTAACAAGTTTTCCAGACTCATTTTCAGATTTAATAATAACATTATCTATTCTCAAAACATAATCCTCTCCTTCTAAAATCAAAGAAAACTTACCATTTCTAATTAATCCAAATAAATTGGTATTTTCTATCCTTAAATCATGTTTATTAGCAGAAGCTTTGAAATTATCTTCTAAATTGCCTGAAGATATAATCTTAGCTTCCTTCATAAATATCTCTAAATTTGAATTAATATAACTATCAATTGCTTTTTCAGAATTAAAAAGTAAATCAGAACTCTCCAAGGGTTGTACAAATCTACCATCATAAGTAGCAAAAATCCAAAGAGCAGTTATAACTAAAATTAAAGCACCAACGAAAACCAAAGTTGTAGGCACATCTCCTTTTCTATTCATAATGCTCCTCCCTTACATCTTCCATAATAGTAATAAATATCAAATTTCTTTTCATCTACATTTAAGCTTATTCTAGGTAAATCTCCAATCATAATGTCTTTTCCAAAATTATATTTAACTAACTTAACAAACTTGCTAACTTCGGTTTCTTCTCCATCTCCTTTTATAGATGCGACATCTCCTAAAGCACCAAAAGAGATACCTTCATTAGCAAGAATATTCAGCGCTCCTCTAAAGTCTGCTTTTTTCTCTCCATATTTATCTGTAACATAAATAAATTCTTTACCAGCTTCTTTATCATAAACTATAAACAACCTTCTTTTTTCATAACCTTTCTCTAACGAATAAGCTAAGCATACTGGATAATTAACGTCTTTATAATTAATCTCAACAAAAATAGCTAAAGATTTGGCAAAATTTTCTTTAAATCCAGGTTTATCAAATGGAAATAAAGTGCTAAGCTCTTCTTCTTGATATCTAAATAAACCTTCCAATATTGTAAATTCCTTACTATCGATAATTAAAGTTTTTCCTAAAATATTAGTATTACCTATTTCCTCATTAGTGATACTATGCGGATTTCCGATATAAGAAGTCACATAAACAAAAAAAACCATTATTATTAAAACTCCTATCATCACAAAGAAAGTACTTATTGTTTTACCGAGCTGACCTTTTCTATTTTTATAATAATAGTGCCTCATTAATCCAACCTCTTAGGACTTATTTTACTTCCAACAATTAAATGCACTTCTTGATTTTTCAAAGTGAAATTTTTCTCACTGCATTTAGGAGAATTTTTGCTTGTCAATTCACCAAAACCACACAATTGATAATTGCTATTTACAGAAAAAAGTGGTTCTTCTTTACTAATATAACAATTTCCCTTACACAATCTAATTATAAATCCATTTTCATTTAAAATGTTCTCATTCAAATTACAAACTTTAAAAAACTCTTTTTTATTAGTAAAATCAAGACTATTGCTTAACAAACACTTTTGAATATCATCAGAAAGCCATTTTGACTGTATCTCTCTCAAATCATATCCATTTCCAAAGAAAGAATAAGTTCCCCAAAATAATCCTAATCCGATTATAACAAATAAAACTATAAAATAAATTACTGATATCTGATCGCCTAATTGTCCTCTTCTATTTTTAAAAAAACAAATCATTTCACTCCTCCAGAAATAACGCTGAACTTCAAAACATACCCTTTAATCTCCTCTTCCACGATAACATTATCTATATTATAATTCCTCAAGAAAGGATAAACTGTCTTTTTACCTTTCTGCAAACTCACTCCTATCTCCTTCTTAACATTATCAACACTTACAATATTTTTGTAATCTGCAATTCCTTCTTTTCTAGCCAATTCAACTGCTTTATTAAAAATTAATTCAACTCTATCACCCACTTGTGCATTATTAACAGATTTAGCAATTGTATAAGAATAATATTGTTCCCAAAAATAAACATTATTCTGATATTTATACAAAAAAGCCATTCCGGTTATCATAAAAATAATAAAAAGAATAATATAAATTAAATTAGTCTCAAGATAACTCTCTCCTTTTTTATCCATTCTTCTTGAATGGATATTTGAAATTTTACTGAATTTCATTTTATTATTTATACTTTTAATTTCCATCATTTCTTAGTAAATGTTACAACTCCGTTATTTTTACTAATCTCAACTTCAATTAAATTCGATGAAAATGCAATAGCTGGAAATTCAACAGGAACTTTTTTATTACTTGTTTCTCTTCCTTCTTTGGCTTCCACTCCTCTAACTTCCTCTCTAATAAAAACATCTTTATTTATCACCACACCAGAAATTCCTTCTAAAAATCTGCAAGAATTAGAAAACTGACAAGCTATCTTTCTTGAATCAGGCGTATCAGGCGTACCCTGACAAACACATATACAATTATCAAATAAACATTTTTCAGGATTTTCCTTTTTTTCTTTATTCCATCCAGCAATAAACCAATTGCACTCTTTCTCTCCTTTACACAATCCAGGAAGTCTAGCAACAACCATCTCTCCTTCTTGAAGTGAATTAGCCCTACTTTCAAGAATGTCAAGAGAAGTCTGCGCATTTCTCAATATCTGATTACTTGTAATTTTATTAAATCCATAAACAACTGCAGATAAAATCAAAAGCAAGCCTATAATTGTCAAAACCAATTCAAGCACATTTTTTTCAAGAGATAAAAAACCTTTTTTATTTATCATCACACTTCTGCCTCAATTATGTTGCACATTGAATTAATTGAATATTTATCATAAGGAACTATCTGTAATAAAGAACATCCTTCACTTCCTTTCCCACCTATTAATGTATTTTCATAAGTACCGCAATAACCTGCAACTAAAATTCTATCTGCCCAAGCATTAATTTCCGCATTTGCAGTCAAGCCAATTGAAATAGCAATAGTTATTGGAGACTTTGCTACATTACTAACAACTTTCTTTAAGGGTATATAAACCATTCTTGCATAAGATCTACCAACAAGAGGTAATCCTGCAGGAGAACGTCCAACTTTATTCAGTGCATAAGCTCCAAGAGCTGCGACACCCGTATATTCTAAAGTCCTTTTTCCTCCACTTTCAGCACTTACTTGCATAAAGACCACAGCCACTTCGCTAGTTTTCCTATCAGAACCATCAACTCGTCCAAATCTGACAGCTCCTGTAGAGTCAAAGTTCAAAGTCTTTTCACTTTGCAGACCCATACTCTCTAAATAATTCAATTTGCTGTCCCCTGGGTTATGATTTTTCATATATTTATTAACATTTATACGTTCAGTAATATTAAAATCCAAATTCTTCTCTAAAGCTATTCTTGAACAAACAATACATCTTGGCTTTGCATCTTCAGAACTCCCAAATAAATCAAGCTTTCCTCTGCCCATGTCATTCCAGCAATTATAAAATGCGTCTGCAACAGTCTTCTCGATTACTGGTAAATCTTTTTCAGGATTATTCTTCAAATCAACTTTCACAACATCTTTTTCTCCATCAAAATTATCTTTACACTTTCCTCCTAAACATATCTTCTTAGTTACACATTCGATAGGAATACTAGCTTTTGGGTCAACTACCAATAGTCCAGGTGCAGTTGCTTTTGCAAGTATAGATAATTTACAAGCAACATCCGGCCCAAGTCCTTGAATATTAGCTCTTATCAAAACATAAGTCAGCCCTATAAATGCAATTATCAAAACAATTGCAACAATTATATATTCCATCTCAATCGCCCCTCTCTTTTTTATATTTTCCATAAACCTATAATTCATAGCAATATTAGGTTTATAACAATTGCGAATAAGTCTTATTTAAATAAAAATTTCACCAAAAGCCATATAGCAAGAATAACAATTATAGCCCACACTATAACCTCTCCTTTCTCAACTATTTCATTTATCTCCAATCCACGACCTTTTTTATTCATTATTGCACTCCTTCTCAGAATCTTTAAATTCTTTTAACTTAACTGCTAAGATATTCAATTCTTTTATATAATTAACACAGTATAAATTCCCATTTATTTGAATTGGCTCTTTCAATTTACTATCTCTCCATTTCTTTATTTCATCAAAAACAGCACTGTTACCTTTTCCTTCAATAATTTTACTACTAGTTCTACTTAAATAAAAACGAAGAGAATGATATCCTTGTGGATCAATAGTTTCTTTAGGCGTAATACCTAAAACAACTTTCCTTAATACTAAAAATAAAGGTTGGGGTTTTTGAAGATAACTGATTTGATAGCACATAAATTTATCAGGATAATTAATATCTGGAACATAATCTTTACATAAACCTTTTAATAAAGAAATGGATTCAATTTTATAGCTACTCTGTAAATCATCTAAAGAAATTTTTGGTAATTCTCTTTGAAGAGCGGTTAATACTGAATTGTATGAATAATCTATAGGAAATTCTGAAGCTTTTTTTGTTTCCATTGTTCTTACAGTAAATATTTTTTTATCTGGAAGATAATCAAGCAAAGTTACTTCAAATTTCTTAAAAAAGCTATAAGTTCCTTTTGTATAATGCTGACTCTGATCAGCCAGAACAAAATAATCCTCTTCTCCAAGATAAGCATGAAAACCTTTCAAAACCAAATTTTGCTTCAAAGGATAAGCCTCCTTCAAAGCTAAAAATCTATAATTTTTACCACCAATATTCTTTTGATAATTTTGTCTCTTATACCAATAATCAGTAAAACTAGAATAAATATCATCTCCATTAACTGTAAAATCTCCCAAATTTACATCTCCTGATATTTTTTCCCACTTGAGGTCTTTCCTATAATAAACATTATCATCAATTAGATTATACATGATAATTGCAGGTCCATTAATAGTGTTCACACCATCTTTACTTCCACTATGAACATTAATCTTATTAGGTATAAAATTTCCAAATATATTTTTTATACTTCCAATTCCTCCACTTGAAAATTGTACAACTGCTAAAACAACTAACACAACTAAAACAATAACTCCTATCCTCTCAAAAGTACTTAATCCTCTTTTATCCATTCTTCTTGAATGGATATTTGAAATTTTACTGAATTTCATTTTATTCATCTTAGGAAAACCCAAATATATTTTTTATACTATCAAGTAATCCAGGTAATTTATCATTCAAAAGAATATAAGTAAGTCCTCCAATTAATATAATTGCAAAAAGTATAATTATAGCATAAGAACCAAGTTTTTCCGTATCTAAACTAAATCCTCTTCTATTCATTCTCAAATTAATTATCTATTATTATTAAACCTTATCAATCAATATCAGTGTTATAAATAACATTTATAACATCCTTTTGCATTAATTTAAGGTAGTAAAAAATTGGTGATATATGCCTACCACAGATGAAATTCTAAAGAAATATAGTGCAAAGATACAGTCAGAAGCTTCTAATTACACTCACAATTCCTCAGATTATAAGAGATTCAAATCAGAAACAATTCATTTTCCTTCAAATTATGAAAGTTGGTCTAAGATTCTAGGCAATATAATAAAAATAAATATATCTGCAAAAGATAAAGCAAAATTAGAAAGACAGTTATCGGAAGCTCATGTAGATGTAAATCCAAGCCAGGCAGTAACCTTAGCTATTTTTTCACTATTATTAGTCTTATTTTTATCTTTTCTTATCTCTACAGTTATATTTTTAGTTACTGATACATTCCCAGTACTATTCGCATTTTTAGGAGTGCTAGCTTCAGTTTTTATCTTCTACTATACTTATACATTTCCAGAAAGATTAGCAAATGCTTGGAAACTCAAAGCTTCCTCACAAATGGTTCCAGCAATTCTTTACATAGTAGTTTACATGAAACACACTTCAAACTTAGAAAGAGCAATAGCATTCGCTTCAGAACATTTAGAAGGTCCTCTAGCTCTAGACTTTAAAAAAATATTTTACGATGTAGAAATAGGAAAATATTCGACAATAAAACAATCTCTAGACAATTATTTAGAATCCTGGAGAGTCTACGCTCCAGAATTCATAGAATCAATGCATTTAATTGAATCTAGTCTTTACGAACCTTCAGAAACAAGAAGAATAGAAATTCTAGAAAAATCATTACAAGTTATTCTTGATGGAGTCTATGAAAAAATGCTTAAATTCAGCAGAGAAATCAGATCTCCTTTAACAAATATATACATGTTAGGAATAGTTCTTCCAACTCTTGCTTTAGCTCTTCTACCTTTAGCTTCAACTCTTCTCGGCGGTTTAATAAAATGGTATCATGTAATGCTTATTTTCAACATGATAATTCCTCTTCTAGTATTCTACATGACTTCTCAAGTTCTTCTAAAAAGACCTGGAGGATATGGAGAAGCTAGCGTATTAGAATTAAATCCTGATTATCCTTTATTCATCTCAAAAAAACCTTGGACAAAAGCATTATTAATTTCACTTCCATTTTTATTTATAGGATTAATCCCTTTCATACTTCAAATACCGTTCACAACAAACACATTAAATTTACAATCAGATTACACTTTCGGACAGATAGGAATATCTTTCCTAGATGAAGTAAAAATATTTGACTTCAAAACAATTGGAAATGGAAAAGTAGGGCCATTTGGTCCACTAGGAGTACTTTTTAGTTTATTCATTCCACTTTCAATAGGTATATTCTTCTGGTACGCATATAGACAAAAAACAAAAGTCTTAATTGAATCAAGAAATAAAACAGCAGAATTAGAAGCTGAATTCAACAACTCCCTATTCCAATTAGGAAATAGACTAGGAGATGGAATTCCAGCAGAAATTGCTTTTGCAAAAGTAGCAGACTCAACTCAAGGCCAAACAACTCAACAATTCTTCCAAACTGTAAATCAAAATATACAACAAGCAGGAATGTCATTAGAAAAAGCGCTATTTGATAAAAAAAGAGGAGCTCTAATCTACTACAATTCATCCTTGATATCAACTTCGATGCATATTCTAACAGAATCTGTAAAAAAAGGTTTACAAGTAGCAGCCCGTTCTTTAATGTCAATTTCAGAATATGTAAAAAACATACAAAAAATAAATCAAAGACTTCGTGATTTATTAGCTGAAGTTGTTTCAGACATGAAAGCAAATATGACTTTCCTAGCCCCTCTTTTATCAGGAATAGTAGTAGGTCTTGCAGTAATGATAACTACAATTTTAAATAAACTTGAAGCTTTACAATCACAGATAACAGGAGGAACAGATTCTTCTCTCACAGGTCTAGGTTCGCTATCAGATTTAGTCCAAATATTTGATATAACTCAAATGATTCCTCCTTACTTCCTTCAAGTAATAGTGGGAATTTACATAGTTCAGATAGTATTCATACTAACAACAGCACTAGTAACAGTTGACTCAGGCCAAGATAAACTTAGAGAAAAATCAGAACTATCAAAAAACTTAAAATCAGCAACTCTTCTTTATCTTATAGCTGCATTTATCTCAATTCTAGTATTATCTGTCCTAGCCTTGATAGTAATGTCCAATATATAATATTAATAAAAATTCAAAATCTATTTATTTCTTCTTCTATCCATTTCTTCCAAAGATCAAAAGCTTCATTGCTATCAGCAACTCCGCTCTCTCCTCTAACTTTCTCACTAATAAGATGAAATGCATTATTAGATAATGCATTAAATTTAGCTTCAAGCAATTCAGGTCTTTTTAATTTTCCAGCAATATCTACTATTTCCTGTTTTATCTTACCTCTTAGAATAATATTATCATAAACAGCATCCCAATTACCAGCCCAACCCTTAACATTTCCAGCTATAGATTTTATTATCTCTGAATCTCCATTTATCAATTCAGGAGTTGGTTCCAATTCATCTCTTTCAACATTATATCTCATTAAATCAACAAAACCGCCTTCTTCAAGAGGATCTTCACTCCAATGTTTTCTAACTTCAGTTATACTCATCACTCTTTTAACACTGTGTAAACCATCTGCAGTTTTAACAGGATTTGTAATTACAATTATATCTGTCGCTTTAAAGCTTGTAGCTGGAACATTCAAATCATTTACAACCCTATCAAATACCCCATAAGGAGAATCTCCATGTATAGTTCCTGCAACAACATTAGCTAAAGCACCAACCCTCATAGCTTCATACAAAGCCTTAGCTTCTCCACTTCTAACTTCCCCAACAATTAAAGCACTATCTCCCAGTCTTAAACTAGTCCTGATTCCTTCACTAGCTTCAATCTCACTACTTCCATTGACCAAAGCACTTCTAACTTTCATTCTTAAAATATCATAATTCAATTTTCTCAAAGCATCAACAGGAAGTTCAAGAGTATCTTCAACCACAATAGTTCTAACTTTAGGTATTATCTCCAACATTAAACTTCCTAAAAGACTTGTCTTTCCACTACTCCTTGTTCCTGCAACCAACAAAGTTCTACTTCCATCAATAATAAAACTTAACAATCCAGCAGCCAAACTATTCATCATTTTATTTTTCATAAATAAGGGTAAAGTCCAAGGATTATCTCTATGTCTTCTTAATGCATATGCAAGACCACTTGGACTTAATGGCTCTTTAATAGCGGCAACTCTCGCTCTCACATTTCCAAATACCAAATCAGTATCTAAGACTGGATTAGCTTCATCTAAAGGTCTTCCACTCTGCAATCTTAATTTTGCAGCCCAAGAATCAGCATCTTCATAACTAGGTATAACATTAGTAACACATTCATCATATTTTTGATGCCTTATAAAAATAGGATTTTGTGCAATTGGTGCGTTTAAAACAATGTCTTGCAAATTCTCATCCATCAAAAGCACTTCAACCAAACCAAAACCAATAGTATATCTAACAAGAATATGTGCTAACTTAACAAGTTCTCTATGGGTCAAATCAATTCTTTTATTTCTAGCAAGTTCACTTAGTAAATCTCTAGAAACATTAAAAAAAACTTGTCGTGTTTTATCAGGATCCGTAAATTCTTCTGCTTTAGGTCTATGTTCTGTTAATACACTTCTAGCCAAATTCAACAACATATGATGTTCTTCACTTAAAACATATTCAGGAGGCATAATATGATAAATATATTTTGAATCATTCTTACTCTTTAATATAGTAACTGTAAAATTTTCCATATCTCCCTTTATTTCATACTGATCAATCAATTCAACATTTTCAGGAAACTGTGCAACTAATCTAGTAAATGTAAAATTAGGCAACACATCTGGTCTAAATATTTGCTTATATAAAATTCTTCCAGCAGAAGGATAATCTTTCAAACTCTTAAGATTTTTTATAAGTTTTGTCTTATCAAGTAAACTCTGAACTCTCTCTAAAAATCTTATATAATTCAAACTACTATTTTTATTTGAAAAATCTCCAGCTTCTGCTTGTTTCTTAAAAGAAATTATTCTTCTTCCAATCTCAAGATAAAAATACAAAGGGTCTTGCTTCAAAACACCAAGCAAATAAGAAATATCTGCATACATATCAGCAGTATTTCCAAATAAGCTAAGTTTCTCAACAGATAAAACTGCTTCCTGTTTAACAAGATAATTATAAATTTCTGCAATCTCAGATAAAAGAAAAATCTGCTCACTAGGATAATTATAATTTCTCTGCTGAACAAATACTATTCTAGAAACTCCCTGATTCTCACATAAAACATCAATAGTTCTAGCCATAACTGTAGGATCATCAGCTATATTAGGAACAAAATTAGCTTTCAAATAATTAACATAAAGCAAATTCTCTCCTTGCTTCCTTTCAAGTTCAGTTGCAAAAAGCGGAGCATTTTCTTTGAATATCATTCTCGTTTCACCTTAAAAAAAGCTAAACAATAAAACTATTTAAACCTCTCTCACTTAAGTTATAAATGCCTGAATACAATCAAAAACAAAATCAAGATTATTCAATAGACATAAACACAAGATTAAGAGATTTAGAAGATAGATTAAGACTCTTAAAAGACCGAACTTTATTGATAGGGAAAAGTCTTATTGAATCAAGAGATAAAAACTTCTTAGAAATACAAGAAGCTAAAAAAGCAATCACACATCTAACAGAAGAAAACACTAGACTAAAAGAACTAACACTAAGATTAGCAGAACAAATAAACAATTCAGCTAAAAAAGAAGACCTTTTAATAATACAAAGACAACTCGACCTTCTAAGAAAATAATAAAAGCATATTTAAATACCATTTTCATATTTATAATATGGGTTTAATAGAAGAGGTACAAGAGCTTAAATCTTCTGGAGCTTCAGAAGATAAGATTGTTGCTATTTTACAAGAAAGAGGATACACTAAAAGAGATATTTTAGATGGAATATCGCAAAGCCAGATTAGAGATGCAGTTTCATCAGACAACGAAGCACAATATGCACAAGAATCAAGTTATCAAGAATCTCAGCGAGATATATCTCCCTCTTTAACAAATGAAAAAGTCCCTCAAGCACAAGAGTATACTCAAGAACCACAATACAACTATCAAGAACCACAATATACTCAATACGATCAAAGTTCATACGCTCCTCAAAACAGTGCAGATACAATTTCTGAAATATCAGAACAAATAGTATCTGAAAAACTTTCACCTATTAGAGAACAACTAGAAAAAATAATAGACATGAGAAATAATTTTGAGGCTAGAACTGCGCATTTAGATGAGAGGCTAAAAAGAATAGAATCAATATTAGACAAACTACAAATGGCTATTCTAGAAAGAGTAGGCGACTATGCATCTAATCTTCAAAGCATAAAAGATGAAATGATTGAAACACAAAAGTCATTCAAATCATTGTTAAACAAAACTTCAAGCTTCAAAGACAAGTAATAAAAAGTAATTATTATAAAATATTTAAAATAAAAATAGATTATATTATAGATAATCACTTCAATTAATTTTACTTAAACTTCACCAAAACCCATGCAACAAGAGCGGAAACAATTAAAAGTAATATAGCTCCTCCTACTCTAGAACTAAAAAGCCAATCACTAAATAAGTATAGATCAGGGTTTCCAGCACCATAATTTCCTCCTGGAAGATAAGGTGTAATAGAAGATGAAAACACTACAAATGCAGTTACAATAAATATAACAAATAAGATAACTACGAACACAATTCCCATTCCCTTATTCATAAAAGCTAAATCTTTTCCAAATATTCCTGCAAGTAAAAGTATAAAGAAAGCACACACAATCAAAACAGCAACAGCCGGAGCTACATTCTGAATAAACTTTTGAGGACCTACAAAAGTAACAAATATAATTGCGATAATAAATGAAATCAATATTTCCATAAATTTATTACCTAATATTTTAGTTTTCATTAAAAAAGCAAGTGAAACAATAAAAACTAAAAGAAAACTAAGTAAAGGAAGAAAATATTGAAAACCCGTTAAATCAACCGTCTGCATATTAATTTCTCCAAGGCACTAAAACAGCTGGCTTCTTATCTTTCTTAGCATCATCATCATTACTAGCGTTAGCAACAGCAATAATCAAACCAATAATAAGAACTCCCCCAATTATCCATCCAACATAATCGCTATAAAATCCACCACTAAACCATCCAAATCCTTGGAATGATTGAGAAACAACAACAATAGCAATTACAAATGCAATGGTTCCTAATCCATAAAGCCAATATCTCATTTCATCCTGAGGAACAAATAATCCTATTAATATAACTAAAGCTAATATAACTGACAAACCTACACCTAATCTTGGAAATATTTCTGCAAAAAATCTAGGAACAAAATCAAGTCTCAAGGCAAGCAAGCCAACAACAAATGCGATAATAACATGAACTCCCTTATTCTTTCCAAGAATATTAGTAGTAGTCAAAATACCAAAAACAACTGCGAATATCAACAAGAAAGGAAGAAGAAAATCAAATACGCCTGCGGCTTCCCATTGAGAAAGCAAAGTGCCTATATTCATCACCATGATTATCTTATCTCTAGCTCATTTAAATATCTTTCTTATTTTTTAACCTTCTTAGAATCTTTACTGCGATTCTTAATTCTTCCATATATCCATCCAATTAACATTCCAATTACAGCCCAAATCAAGCAAGCAAAGATCTGAATAAAATAAATTGAAAAAGATTCAGGTATAGAAGAAAAGAGTGAAGAAAATGGAATAGTTACAATAACTAAAGGAATAAGGACAGGCAGGCAATCAAGACGCCCAAATCCAATATTATTATACATACAAAAAATACTAATAATACAAAAAAACAAAGAAATACTAAAAAAAACCAATCCTCCTCTAACCCAATAACTTAAATCTTTCCAGGCCATTTCAATCCTTCTTCTTTTCTCCGCCAGAAGCCATAACAACGACTATTGCAATAATCACTATAACAACCAAAACAATATTTCCAAATGCTCCAGAATTTCCCAATACAATCCAATCTCTAAGATAATCCCAAGCTCCAGTAATATACAAAACAGCAACAACAACTGCAATAAGAGCAATTATTCCAGCAGCAATCTTAACACCTTTACTTGTCTCCAAGTTTCCATGATAGAATGAACCCCACAAAAGCAAAAATACTAAAATTATAACCAATCCAACAGCAAGAAAAGGAATCAAAGTAGTTATGATATCCATAGCATAACCTACACTTATTACAAGCAAAGCAATAGCGAGTGAAATCAAAGCATCAGTTTGTTTCTTTCCATCACCAAGTATCTTACTCTTCTGCAACAAAGCAAAAAGCAAAGTAAATACAAGAACAAAAACTAAAGCAGTCTGTCCTAAAGGAGAAGAGAATATTGTTTCAACCACCATAATTAATTCTAATAAATGTTATATTTAAACTTTTGTGTAAAAAATAAATCTAAGCCAAATCACTTGAAGCCATTGAAACATCCATACCAGCACTTATCCCTTCATCTTTAGAAGGAACAGAAGCTTTATTCACAATGAAAACATCTCCAATAGCCTTAACAAACTGATGTGGAATTATAACTCCTCTAGCTCCACCCAAACTACCAGTTATTCCAGAACCTACTCTAATTCTCCAACCTTCAATCTTATTATCAACCAAATTAACTTCCTCTATCTGTCCAAAGTAATCTCCTTCAGAAGTATAAACATGCTTTCCTATTGCTTCACTTATCTTTTTAATTCTTAACATAATAATTCTATCATAAATAACACTATTTATACTTTTTGTTTTTGTAAAGTATATGTTCATTAAGCTTAAATCAAAGCGTTTTCATCAATAAGTTTATATAAATCTCCTACACAAATAATATCATGAATAAAAGAGAGATTTTGCACATAATTGCGGCAATAATAATTTTAGCAATAGTATCTAGTTTTGGAATCATATTCAAATCAGGTTATTCGCAATTTCCAAAGATACTTCTTTTCTCAGCAATAATAATATCTGTTTCGATTGCTTCCAAAAAATTTATAGCGTTTCTTCTTGATTCTGATGTAGAACATGAAATCTGGCAATTTCAAAGATTCGGTTGGAAACCTCACTACTATCTTCCAAATAAACTATCTTTCGGAATAATAATTCCTTTATTTTTCACAATTTTCAGCCTAGGATTTTTCAAAATATGTACGATTCTAACCTACGAGGCTCGTGCCTTAAAATATCGTGCTTCAAGAAGATTCGGGTTCTATTCCTTTACAGAACTAACTGATTGGCATAATGCAGTAATAGGTGCTGCGGGAATAATAGCTATTTTAATACTAGCTACAATAGGTTATCTTCCAGGATTTGAATATTTATCAAAGATGTCTGTATTTTATGCACTAACTAATCTTCTACCTTTTTCAAAATTGGACGGCACGCAAATCTTCTTTGGTTCTAGAGTATTATACGCAGCCGTGCTAGTAATGTCTCTTATCTTCTTTGTCTTCGCACTTATGATATAATTAGAAAAGTTATTTAGCGAACAATTTTAAACTCTTAAATTTTTACAATTAAATGCAAAAAGAGAATGAAATAATATCTATCCAACCAAGAGAATATCAACAACACATAATTGAAACAACTAAAGCACATAATACTCTTGTAGTTTTGCCAACCGGTCTTGGAAAAACACTCATAGCTTTATATTTAGCAGTTCATAGAATTCAAAAATATCCTGGAGAAAAAATCCTCTTTCTAGCACCTACAAAACCCTTAATAGATCAACATTTAGTATCATTTAAAAAAAATTTACCAGAATTATTTGCACAATTAGAAATATTCACAGGTCAAGTTCCAGCAGAACAAAGAATGAAACTCTGGAACCAAGCAGATATAATTTTCTCAACACCTCAATGTATCGCAAATGATATATCTAACAATCTTTATTCTCTCTCAAATGTCTCTCTTTTAGTAATGGATGAAGCACACCGTTGCTTAAAAAACTACGATTACACTAAAGTAGTTTCAAACTACAAAGATAATGCTCTACACCCTAAAATTCTTGGTTTAACCGCAAGCCCGGGCTCAGACCCAGAAATAGTAAAACAAATATGTAAACATTTAGATATAGAAGAAATAGAACTCCGTACAAGAGATTCACCAGACGTAAAACCTTATCTTCAAGAATTAGATTTTGAAAAAGTAGAAGTTCCTTTCCCTCAAGAGTTTATAGAAATAAAAATCCTATTAAAGAGAATATATGATTCTAAAGTTGAACAACTAAAATCAAAAAATCTTCTTTTTGGACCAGCAAACAAGATAACGCTTCTCAAAACACAAGCAAGACTAGTAGCACAAGCCTCTCCTAGAAACTGGAATGCACTTACAGGTATGTCCTTAACTGCTCAGGCAATCAAAATATCTCACGCTATAGAACTTTTAGAAACTCAAACACTCTCAGGCCTTTCAGATTACTTACAAGGACTTGTTCAACAAGCAAAAGAAAAAAAGACCAAAGGAGTACAAACATTAGTAAATTCCGCAGAATTCCAAGCCTCTCTTCTCTCACTAAAAAAATTATTAGAAAACAAAACTGAACATCCCAAAATAGAAGAATGTGCAGTAATAATCGAAAATGAATTCAAAGATAATGAAAAAGCTAAGATAATTGTATTTACACAATTCAGAGAAACAGCACAAAGCATTTCAAATAGACTAAGCCAAAATAATAAAATAAAATCTTCTATTTTCATAGGGCAAGCAAAAAAGAAAGATCTCGGTCTTTCTCAAAAGAAACAGAAAGAAATAATAGAAAAATTCCGATCTGGAGAAATTAATGTCATCGTAGCAACTTCAATAGGAGAAGAAGGACTTGACATACCTGAAGTAAATGCGGTTATCTTCTACGAACCAATCCCGAGCGCAATAAGAAAGATTCAAAGAGCAGGAAGAACGGCTCGTCTATCTAAAGGAAAGCTCTTCATTCTAGTAACAAAAGACACAAGAGATGAAATAAATCACTACGCTTCATCAGCAAGAGAAAAGAAAATGCATAACACAATATCAAAAATAAAACAAGACATGAAAATAGAAAAAGCAAACAAAACAAAGATAAAGACAATCCACGATTATATTAAATAGAAGCCAAAAGATAAATTTAAATAGTATACATATATGTATACATATATGTCAAAATTGATTAATATAGCAAACGGAACATATGAAAAATTGAAATTAATGAAAGGTAAAGATGAAAGCTTTACAATTATAATAGAAAAACTATTTGAAGAAAAAAATAAGGTTAAGAATAAAAAATTTTCTGATTTCTATGGTAAGGGTGGCATAGACTATAAAGCAATAGAAAATTTAAAAAAAAGGTGGAATAAATGGGGAGAAAAATCTGCTTAGATTCTGATATCATAATTAATTTCTTAAGAAAAGATCTTCCAACTAAGAAAATAATAGATGAACTTGGGGAAGAATTCTATACAACGCAAATCAACACATTTGAAATATGGTCTGGAAGATTTAAACATGAAGAAAAAACTATAAAAGAACTATTAGATTCTCTAAACAAAGTAGATTTTAAAGAAGAAAATGCTCTTTTAGCTGGAAACATTCAGATGAAATTAAGAGAGTCAGACGATTCAATTGATTTTAGAGATTTGTTCATAGGTTCTATATGTATCTCAAATAATCTTGAACTCTTAACTAAAAACAAAAAGGATTTTGAAAAGTTAAAGAAATTTGGTTTAAAACTTGTCTAATGACATTCCACAATATATTTTCATCAAAAAAAGATAAAATAAGTGAAAAACAACAAGAAACCATTATTATAGACAACAGAGAAAAGAACTCTCTAGTCCCATCAGAACTGATAAAATTAAATTTTAATATACAATTTGAGCAATTATCTCTAGGAGATTACATAGTTAACAACACGATAATAGAAAGAAAAACCCTATCAGATTTACAATCCTCAATAATAAACAAACGTATCTTCTCACAATTACAAGACTTATCAAAAACTTCTTCTTTATTGATAATAGAAGGAAACAAAAATGAATCTAAAACAACTATTCATCCAAATGCTCTAAAAGGTTTTCTCCTTTCATTATCAATAGACTATAAATTACCATTTATATTCACGGAAAATGAAAAAGAAACAGCCCAATTTATATTAATTCTATCAAAAAAGAAAATAAATAAAGATATTTCGCTTAGACTCTCTCGCTCTCAATTATCAATAGAAGAACAAAAACAATTCATTCTCGAAGGTTTTCCAGGAATAGGCCCAACAACAGCAAAAAAGCTCTTGAAAGAATTTAAATCTCTATCTAATATATTCAATTCATCGGAATTAGATTTAAAAAAAATTCTAGGAAAAAGAACTACTTCTTTTAGCTCTTTGCTTAGATAATAATATTATTCCAACAAGACCATCCAGATTTACTCTATAAACAGATTCAGGCAATGATGCACCATTTGATAAAACCTTTGTATTAGAAACATTAAGTCTTCCAGCAATTAAATCAACAACACTCTTATCTCTGCCTTCTAAATAAATAAAATCTGTTTCTCCACAACCGATATACTTTCTTGCTTCAACATATCCTTCTCTAATATTATCAATAATCTCAGAAATAGGAACCCCATTATAACTAAACACTTGCAAGGCTAAATTATCCATCAAAATAATATTTCAATTTCTAACTATAAAAATAAAATACCTACTTGAAAACATATATTCTAGACCATAAAGGCTATAAAGTCGGATTAACTTTATCTCTTATATTTCCAATTTATTCTTCTAAATTATATTCTTCAATCAAACTATAAACTGGTCCAGAAGGTTTTAAATCAGATTTAAACAATTTAAAACTCTTAATTTTAAAAGAAATATTTTTAACACCTATATTTGAGACATATTTTCTAAATTCCGACTTGTCATTAACATACTTTACTCTTGCTACAGTAAGATGACTCATAAATCTCTCTTCTTTTTTAAAAAATGTAACTAAGCTCTCATCGATTTTCTTCTGCAAATCAAATATCCCTTTTCCATTTATTTTTATCCAAGCAATTTTGGGTTTTCCTCTAACATTAAAAACTCCTGCGTGATCTAATTTACAATCAAAGCTCTTTTCTTTTACATTTTTCAAAGCAGTCCTTATATCTAATACCTTTTCATCACTAATTTCTCCAATAAACTTTAAAGTCAAATGTAAATTTTCAAGCTCAGTCATCTTACCATGAAACTTCCAGCTTCCCAAAACCTCCTGTATTCTAGCAACTTCCTTAATAACTTCATCATTGAAATCAATAGCAATAAATAATCTATTCATAAGAATTAATAAGAAAAGCAATTTAATAATATTAATATACTATAAATCAATAATCACTTCGGTAAAATCTCAGCAGAACTATACTTTTTAACAAGATTTCTAGCAACTTTTTTAACATTTTCCAAACTTACTTTTTTTATTCTTTTATCTTGATCATAATAATCTTCAGCTTTTCCAACAAGCTCATGAAATATAAGTTCATTCATAACACTAGAACTTTCTTCAGCATGAATCGCCTTTAACCCCATTAATCTATCTTTAGCTTCTTTCAAATTAATTTCATTCATATCTTCAACTTTATTAAACTCTTCAATTATCAGCTTCTTAACTTCATCAATTTTCTCTTTAGTAGTACCAACATATATAGAATAATAACTATAATCTCTTTCGGAGTTTATCATACTCCTGACATTATAGGCTAACCCTCTTTTTTCTCTTATTTCTAAAAATAACCTTGAACTCATTCCATCAGCAAGATAAGCATCTAATACCATTAAAGCGTCAAACTCTTTAGTATTTCTAAGAGGAGCATGCATTCCAAGACATAAATGAGCCTGATCTATACCTGATCTTTCCTCAACACTATTTTTATTCATCAATTTAATAAGTTTAGGCTTCAAACTCACTTTCTTCCCTTTAAAATGGCTCTCTAAATAACTGCAAATATTATCAAAATCTGCATTACCCACTATACAAACAATATAATTAGAAGGACCGTAATTCTTTTTAAAAAATTCAAAAACAAAATCTCTATTCAAAGATTTAAGACTCTCCTGACTTCCAGTTATACTCTCTCCAAAGGGCTTATCATAAAGATTTCCTTCGAGCATTTCTAAAACATGTCTTTGAGGAGTATCATGATACATCTTTATCTCTTCAATAATAACTCTTCTCTCTTTTTCAAACTTCTCTAAGTTGAAAACAGAGTTATTGAGCATATCTGTGAGAATAGCCAAACCAGAAGCAAAATGAATACTAGGCATCTTAAAGTGAAAGCTAGTCAACTCCTGAGAAGTAAAAGCATTAAGCTCCCCTCCTTTTTTCTCAATCTCTCTACTTATATCTTCATGACTTCTACTCTTAGTACCTGTAAATAACAAATGTTCTATAAAATGCGCAACTCCTTTGATATTAGAATCCTCATACGCTCCTCCAAATCTATTAGTTACAGAAAAAGAAACTACTGGAACTTCTCTTTTTTCCATTAAAACAACCATCCCATTTTTTAATTTTCTTCTAAAAAACTTCATAAAAGAAAAAGATAAAAAGCATTAATAAAACTTACCAATAAGTTTTATATATTAATCAAAAGCCTTAAAACTAATATAATTCACTAATAATTATGCCAATAAATGCAGGTTATGAATATCTAAATGCAGAAGCAGAATATCTGAACGCGAAAACTTCTGAAGATAAAATATCAGCAACTGAATTAATGATAAAAACTGCTCCAAAACATAAAGGTTCAGAGAATCTTTTATCTCTTCTAAAAACAAGACTAAAAAAACTAAAAGAATCACAAGAAAAACAGAAAAAATCTGGAAAATCAAGTTACAAATCAATAAAAAAAGAAGGTTTTCAAATAGCTCTGATAGGTTTACCTAATTCTGGAAAATCTTCAATCTTAAAAGCACTGACAAATGCAAATCCGTTAATATCGGAAATACCCTTCACTACCAGAATTCCTGAAGTAGGAATGATGTTACATGAAGGAATAAAGGCACAATTAGTAGATATTCCTTCAATAGGCTCAGATACCTTTGACCAAAATATAACTAACACAGCAGACATGCTCTTAATAGTTATAGAAAACTTAAATGAAATTGAAAAGATTCTTCCATTTCTAAAAAAAGCCTCTGGAGAAAAAATAATAGTAATAAACAAATCAGATATTCTCTCAGAAAATGAGATAAGAAAACTAGAAGCCACAATAAAAGCAAAACGTATTCAAGGTATCCTAGTATCAACATTAAACAATTATCACTTAAAAGAATTAAAAGATATTATAATAAGCAAAATGCACGTTATTCGTGTTTACACTAAAGAACCTGGAAAAGCTCCGTCAAAGATTCCTGTAGTACTTCCTGAAGGTTCTTCACTAAAAGATGTAGCTGAATCTATATTAAAAGGGTTTTCAAATAAAGTAAAAGAAACTAGAATAACAGGTCCTAGCAGTAAATTCGCAAATCAGAAAGTTGGCCTTACACATATTCTAAAAGACAAAGACATCGTAGAGTTCCACACAAACTAACTATAAGCATTTTTCCATAATTTCAGAAGTTTTTCTCTATTCTTTCTAATAGGCAAAAGCAAAGAATTAATCTCTCTAGCAACAGTATTCTTAAGATCCATAGGATGCAGTTTCTTTTCAACAAAATCTTTCTCCATCTGATCATAACTCTTATAATGCACAGTCCCCCCAAATTTAACAGGCCTTTCAACAATAACCTCTTCTTTTATATCTTTTTTAACAACAAAAACAACATTTCTCATAAAAGCCATAAGACCATTATCTGCATTACCTTCCACACAATCTGCATTATTTATCTTCTTCTTCACACTTTCTTCATCATCCATCAAATCAATTTTACTTCCAGGTATACTTGAACTCATTTTCTTTCCTATCAAACCAGGAACTATGGGAGTCATTACATGTACTCTCTTCTTGTATCCTATCTTAGGCAAGTTTTCACCAGCTAAAACAAATATCTTTCTCTGATCATTTCCACCATACTGCACATCTACTCCTAAATATTCTTCATCCAAAGCTTGCATTAAAGGATATATTAAACCTCCAAGTTTAGGATTATCTCCTAACTTAACCACTTCAGATGCCGCTTTATTAGAATCATGAACACTGACTAAAGTACTCAACTTAAGTAAGTCATAAAAGTAATCTTTACTCATTTGAAAACTACTTCCCTTTACAAATTCAAGACTTTTCGTACTAACTCCTAAAGATTCAAACAATAATGGAATAACTGCTTCATAATATTTATACCTCTTTTCAAGAACATCCCAAGGAGTATTATCTAAAGCTCCATGCAAATCAGCCAATAATATCTTAACTTTAAAACCTGCTTTAGCAAAGTCAGCCAATTTATTTACCCATAAAAAATAAGCAACATGAGGGCTTCCAGTAATTGCAGTTCCAAGATAAACACTAGGTTTTTTCTTACCCTCAATAAGCTTCTGCAAATCCTCCAAACCTAATATTTCAATAGTATTTCTTTTTATTAGTTCAAACTTCTCATTACTATTCATAAAACAAAAACACTAAAATACTTTAATAACCTTTCCAATTAATGAAAAAACTAGCTTTAATAATAACTTTAATAGGATTAACGTGCCTTTTTACCTACTCTATCTTAACAAATCCTGTTAAAATTTCCTCATTAAAGGATTTAAAAGAACTAAATGAAAATCAAAAAGTAAGAGTAGGAAGTAAAGTATTAGAACAAAAATACTATGATAAATACATTTATCTAAAATTAGAAAATAACCTTACCTTAATCTATTCAGGAAAAGACTTCAATTTTATAAATAAAGAAGTAGAAGCTCAAGGAATCTATGACTCATTCAACTATCCTAAAATAAGAACAACTAAAATAATAATTAAAAGTTAATATAAACATAAAGATTTACTTTAAAGTATGTTATTTGAAATAATTCTAGCAATATTCTTAGGTTTAATAATAGGTATTTTAACGGGATTAACTCCTGGAATACATATCAACCTTGTAGCCTCATTACTCTTAGCCTCTCTCTCGCTTCCTTTTATATCATCGATTTCTCCATTAGCACTAGCTTTATTCATAGTCTCTCTTTCTATAACTCATACAATAATAGATTTCATACCTAGCATTTATCTTGGCGCTCCAAACGAAGAAACAATACTAACAATTATGCCTGCACATGAATTAATGAAACAAGGATTGGGACATACCGCATTCTTAATCTCTTCTCTAGGTTCGCTATCAGCCATACCTATAATTCTTATCTCCACTCCATTGATGTTAGAATTTCTTCCATATATATTCAATTCAACAAAAACTTTAATGCCTTATTTACTAATATTCATCTCATTTTATCTCATCTTTAGAGAAGAAAAACTTCTTTCAGGTTTAATCTCTTTCCTTCTTGCAGGAATAATTGGATTCCTAACATTTAATCTCCCAGTAGAAGAACCTCTTCTCCCTCTTCTTTCAGGTCTATTCGGTCTTTCTTCTCTTATTCTCTCGCTAAATTCTCCAATAGATAAACAAAAACAAATTATTCAGAAAATAACTGAGATCGACTTACCAAAAAAAGACCTAATCAAGTCGTTTATATCTGCATTAATAATTACTCCTTTTTTCTCTTTCTTACCAGGATTAAGTTCAACTCACGCAGCAACAATAAGCTCAGAATTTTTCAATCTAGAAAAAAGAGCCTTCCTTTTCTTAACAGGGGCTATAAATATGACCATAATGAGTCTTTCATTTGTAACGGCTTATTCAATAGGAAAATCAAGAAGCGGTTCAGCAGCCACTATTTTAGATTTACTAAATACGATACAATTAAAAGAGTTAATTATAATATTATTAGTCATAATTCTAGTATCTATAATAACATTTATTATAGGAATCCATATTTCTAAATTCTTCTCAAAACTAATAAATATAATAAACTACAAAATTCTCACAATTTTAGTAATATCATTAATAATCCTAGTAAATATCCTACTTTCAAACACATTGGGTCTCTTAGTCCTTTTAACTTCAACAGCTCTAGGTATTTTCACAATTCAATCAAATTCAAGAAGAATAAACTTAATGGGTGCTTTAATAATTCCTGTAATAATTTACTATCTAATGAATTAAAACAAAGTCTCCTGTTTCTCTTTCTCTTTACCGAATATGCTTTGGATATACATCTCAGTCAACTCAAGACTCTCAAGAAGATAAGGCTGAACATTATACTTATTAGCTAAATCAAGTGCCGGTTGCATGTATTTTAATATACTACCTTCAGATATAGTAAATATTAATCTCCCACCACACTTCAAACACTTTCCAGTTAAAGGAGGCCTTCTATATTTATCATTACACTTACTACATCTAAAACCTTGTTGTGAAAACTTTCTCAAATTACCTCTTGTATCTCTTATAAAATGTCTTTCAATAACTAATCTAGCCACATCAGTTGTATCTACTGCTCTTATCTTCTTACAAAGTCTCATCATACCTTGCACTTTATCATCCATAGTAGGCAAAGTCTTATAACTTGAGCAAATAGGTCCTGAATTTATATCAGAAGTTTCATAACTATAAAATAACTCAGTAAATTCTTTATCGCTACCTAGTTTTTGCTTAACTTGAGGCATTTTTATATCTCCTGGAGATTTATGTTCTTCAGCTGCTTGATATAAAGCCAAAGGAATATTATTTCCAACATCAACATCAAAAATCATATCATCTACTTCATTAGCTCTTAATCTCATATTTAATACAAGTGGAGCATCTTGGGTTCCTCCTCTATGTGAAGGAAGAAATTTCTTTGAAAAATTCAAAAGCAAATCCATAAGCAACATAACCGCCGCTTCATCACCATCACACTGCTTAGAAACAATAGAATTAGCGACAACTAAATGATTCTTAGATTCAACATTTAAGCAATAACTATCTTTTTCTCCTAAAGATTCTATAGAAACAATCGGATCATAAACAAAATTCTCATCCATCATAATTCTCATCCCATATTCTTTTATATTTGAATAACTCTCAAGAACATTATTTTTTCTATCAGACAAAAATCCTATCTTCTTATAAAAATCAACAAAGTTTGAGCCAATAATAAGCTTAGTTATTTTAAATTTAGGAACTTCTCTACCTTTATTTATATAAAATTGCTTAATCTGTGATCCTGGCTCTTTCTCATATTCATATCTTTTAGCAAAAATTCCAAACCTAGAAAGACAAAATTCTAAATCACATAATAATCCTTCACTTACACTATCGCAAGAAACTCTCTTCCTTTTCTTTTCAGCACTACCATCACCTTCAAAATAACCTCTTAAAATACAAGCCAATTTATCTAATTCTAAATTAAGAAATATAGAAGGTATTCTTTTTTCATATGCAGTATGTCCGGCTTTCAATATATTATTGAAAAAAAGATATAAAACCCTAGAAGAGAAAGTTACTCTATCTTCTTTATTCTCGCTAGGCTCCAATCCAAAACTATCGAAAATAGTTTTTTTAACAAAATCTCTAATTTCTTTATCAGAACTTGCAATATAAACTTGATTTAATCCTTTTTTTCCAGCAATTGTTCTAGAATAACCTTCTGCAATATACAAACCAATTACTTCGAGAAGTTCTTTACTTAACTTAATAACTATAGGTACTTCTATATCATCTCGTTTTGTTGCCATTCTACCTTCTTTTGCAACCTCATCTATCACATTAGAACTAAACTCAAGAATCAACTTAATAGGGAAACTATCTCTAGACATAAAATTATAAAATTGTATATTTGATATTTTATTTTTCTTAAGAATAATAGACATATCTTCCTTATCAATCTTTTTTAAAATATGCGCAATTTTTCTTATCATTAAATTTTTATCTTTAAGATAATTAATAAGATTAATCTCTTTCAAATCATTACTTTCAACTATAATATTAATAGGTAATGGTAATTTATCACCTATCATCAACTGATTTGCGCTTTTAATTTTACCATCAACTAAAAATTTATGATTCTGTGTAACTTTAATCTTTTTACCCAAAGAAGTTTTAATTTCAAACATCTCGTTAGATGAATGTTTAGTAAAATTATTAACAACAACCTCTCCAACATCTCCGTTAACACCCAGAGCCTTAAAATTATTTACAGAGATCTCCTTAGTTCCAAATTTATCAACTTTTTTTGTTGGATTTAACCTCTCAACTAACTCTCCAATTTTTACTATATTCCAACTATCACCTTCTTTTATAGGAAGATAGGTATCATAATCGAAACAGTCTCTCCTCATAGCTGCATGAATATAAGGAGATGCAAGTAATGCCTGAACTTTTGAAAATCCTATTAATCTTCCAACAACTGTTGATGAAGTATGAGGAGCCATACATCCAAACAAAGCACCAATTATATCTCCTTTCTTCTCTGCTTTAAAAAATTTATTTAAACCATATAAGCCAGTAAGTTCGTCGTCAATAAACTTACCAACATTAAAGAAAACATCGTCAGCTCTTTCATCTGGGGTGTCAGGACATCCAGGCAAAATTATATCATGAGGGAATATTTCAAGAACCTGATTTTCATTCTCAAATGGTTTTCCATTAACATCAGACTCATACCCTAACTCCTTCAATTTTTCAACACTAGTTCCTATTTCATTAGGTTTAAAATGAGTAATGGGCATTTCAGTCATGTCATATCTTATAGTTCCATCTTTATTCACATTCAGATTATATTTAGCTCTCAACAATCCTTTAGCTAAATGTTCACAACTATGATCTTTATTACTAGTTCCTTTAACTCCTTTTACAACGGCTTTAAGATCATCCAAAGTTACACCCACTTTCTGCCTAGCATTCTCCAAATGAGTCCTCATATCTATTCTTTTCTCTCTATATTCTAAACCAAGATTATGTTCTTCACATTTTCCAATATAATTTTCATTACACTCAGGACAATAATATTTCTTAACATTTCTCTGTCCACATATATCACAAGAAGCATACACTCCTTCAGATTTACAATTTTCACAATAATAAACTGGAAATTCTGCTTTTGCGCTTCCAACTTCATAAGCTTCTTGAACACTTCTTAACCTTCCTCCTTCTTCTCCAACAGGGAAAAGAACATGAGGGCTTCCAGTAAGTTTTCTAAGCTTGGCTTTTTCAGGTCTTCCCATTCTTCCACCAATAAAAGTTCCTGATTTATCTTTTATTTTAAGAGAACTGAGTAAATTAACTATCTTTAATACCTCTTCTTCCTTTATTTCTTTAACTTTTCTAACCATTTCCTCAACTTTTTCTTTAAAATTATCTTTTCTTACATCAATTCCTAAATTAAAAAGTAAATTTCTAGATTCATTCCAACTTATAACTACATTCTCTATACCTACTTTATGTTCACATCCTATTAATTCAAGAGCTCTCTTAGCTTTTACAAATCTATCTCTTTCTCTAGGAGAATATGGTAAATCAAACACATTTCCTTTAAATTCACCATGAGCAATCCAATCTATCAAAGCAAGAAAACTCTCATATTTAATTTCTTTCCAAAAAAATATAAAACTTGGATGTAAAGGTACTTCATACTTAGAACTAATTTCCAAAGCCTCTTCAAAACTTACCTTTAAATTAGAATTGCCTCCCTTCGCTCTGATTTCTTCAAGCCAATACTGTTCAACATATCCTGCTTTATCTAACAAGTGATTTCTATTAAGAAAATCACCATATGGAACTAATATATCTCCCAAATAAATTATCTCTTCAATTTCAGGATAAGCTAATTTTGCTTCTTCATAAGTAGATATTCTCCTAACCTCTCCACTCTTAAATTTAACAATAGGACCGTCAATACTATCACAACTTGCAACAGTACATCCTTTAGTAGGTTTCTCAATTTTCAATTGAGTTCCTATAGCAATAAAACCATCAGTAACCCCCATACTTGCAGGATGAATAGCTAAAGTAGAATAACCCATATTTCTACTTCTACCATATCTTAATCTAAAAGCTCCAGATTCAGAAGGGTGTGCAAAAACTGGTCTTCCAGCTACTAAATCTTGCATATAGGTGGCTCCTCCTCTGCTTCCTCCAGCTTTCTTCTCACTCTTTATCTTCTTCTGTAAATCTACAAAATCTTTCAACCAATTCCATCCACTCAACTTAAATCCTTTCTCCTGCAATTTAACAACTCTCTTAAGAATCTTAGGAGCTTTCTGAGCCATACCTTCTCCGATTACAAGAGCAAAACCCGATCTTATAAAATTAGTTTCAATCCTCTCAAGATCCTTATAATTATACACTTCCTTATCTTCACTAGGATCTCCAGTCAACTGAACTGGTAAATTTCTCATAAGAAAATCTAACTCTCTCTCACTAGGTAGATACTGCAAATTAGTAATTCTCTCATGATATTCATAACACTCTTGTATTCCTCTTTTTACTTCATCTTCACTAGGATCATAAAGAGAGTATCCGAAAATTTCTCTTAAATAATCTACAACTACTAATGAAAAAGCAGCTTCAGTCCCTCCAGCAGATCTTATTGGTCCAGAATAATAAGGTGCTATGAACTCTTTTCCATCTCTAGTCTTCTTAACTTTTAACTGAATAAAACCTTCAATAGGTGAAGAAACATATCCTAAAGTCATATAACCCATAGCTACTCTTATTCCAGCTTCCACAGCTTGTAAATGATTTTCAAATTTGCAATATTTTTCTTTAGCAATCTCTTCAGCAATTACTAAAGCAACAGCAGGATCTAAGCTTCCGTGCTCTTTCTCAAGATCCAATATTCTTTCAGTAATTCTCTTATCAAATATCTGAGGATACAAAACAGAAACTAAACCAACTACTCTTTCAGCTAAAGAGTTAGCAAGAGGCACTTCAACATCAGCAACAGGATCATAACCTTTCTTTTTAGCTTCTCTAGCAAGCTCATAATTCTCCTTAACCTTACTTTCAATTTCTTTGAAGTATTCTTCAATATTCATAGATTCTCAACCTCCTTCAATTCTTCATCATCTGTAAAATCAAATATTTTCAATTCTCTTGTCTTTAGATTTACAACAGGAACTTTACACGGATCAGGAAGATTACCTACTTTTTCCTCGAAATCAGTCTGCGCTTGCCAGCAACTTCCAGTTATAATCAAAACTCCATTATAATTTTCTATATCTAATCTATGAACTTCACCTGTACAAAATATATCAGGAATTTCATTTATTACTAAAGGGTCTACTTCTGCATACGGAATATAGACAACATCCCCATGCATAGGAGCCAAATGTCTTCTCTTTAACATATGCCTAACAGCTTTAGCTGGTGACTTATGAGCCTTAATCTCTCTCAATTCAGGTATTTCATTTATAAATTGGTGTATGCTTGCTCCATGATACATTAAAACTTTAAACTCTTTACTACCTTCAAGCAATTTAACAAGAGTAGGATTAGTAACTAAGACTAAATTTTCAATTTCATATAATTCAGGAGCATATCTTTTATCAATCAACGGTTGCGGCTCGGCTACTCTTACAGCATCGTGCTGCCCAGGACACATAAAAATAGTAATGTCTTTTGGAATTTGCCTTAAATAACTAGCTAAAACTTGATACTGTTCTCTCATACTCTTCAATTTTAAAGCAAACTCCTGGCCTGGAAAAATACCAACACCATCTACATTATCTCCTGGAATAAAAAGATATTTTATTTTTCTAGCATTTTCATCATCGCTATTAATCCAATTAAGAAACTTTTGTATACTTCTTCCAAGATGCCTCTTACTACCTACGTGTATATCAGAAATAAAAGCTATGCTTATATCTTCTTCAAATTTACTTTTCTCATGAATCATAGCATCTGGAAAGATAATATCTTGGATAAATAACATATCTCTATTACCACTAGCCCTAACAAGAACTATATCGTCTGGTTGCAATTCCTGTGCTTTCTTGAAAACTTCTTCTCTATCAAATTTAACAAGAGTTTGTATCTTTCCAGTAAGATCTTCAAAACTTATTACTAAATTTTTATTCTTAGTCATTCTCTTTTCAGTAACCATGCCAATTATACTCAAATTTTGCCTATCATTAGAAATCTTATTTATAGCAACTAAATTAGCATTACCTGCTCTTTGTATTAACATTCTCTGTAAACTCTGATACCTAGACCTAAAATAACCTGTAAAATCACTTACCTCTATTTTTTTATCTGCTTTGGTATCGGCATAAAAAATCTGATAATCTGAAGTGTTTTTCTTGCTATTTGATTCCCTTATATTTGGAATCTTTTCAAAAGCTCTATCTTTAGTTATCTCAAGACTTATACCTAATTTAACAAATACATTTTCAACGCTATTTGCATCTTGACCTAAATTTCTTACAAATTTCTGAACATATTCTGCATTTTTAGTAAGCACAGACCTAGTTATTAGTCTCTGGCCTGAAAAAACAAGAATATTCTGTAAAAATTCACTTGCTCTTTTTCCATCATTAAAACTTTCAAGTAAATCAACTACCTCCTTCTCTAAAAGAAGGCCTTTTTCCCTTGCAGTTTTTAATATTTCTTCCCTCATGTATTAATCTCAACATCATAAGTCTAAAGCGTTGTTTAATATCTCCTGAGCTTTAACTTTAATATTAGGAACAAGCATCAATTTTATCTCTCTTGTCCTTCCCTGTCTTCCTTTACTTATAACTCTCGTATTAATAATTCCAAGCATATCAAACTCTGCTAGTATATCTGAAACTCTTCTCTGTGTTAAAACATCATTACCACTCTTATTACAAATCTCTTCATATTTATTATAAACATCTCCTGTAAATATCCCTTCCTCTTGTGAAACTCCATCTAAATCAGTTATGGCTTTCAAAACAAGTTGAAATTGCTTAGGTTCATTTTCAATAACATACAACATTTTATCCCTTTCTATTTTTTCATTAGCAGTATCTATGTGCTTCAAACTAACTTTCTTGCTTCCTTCTCTTTCAGCAAGTTCTCCAGCAACTCTAAGCAAATCAAGCGCTCTTCTAGCATCTCCATGTTCTCTGGCCGCAAAAGCTGCACATTTAGCTATAACTCCTTCATCTAAGACTTTTTCACCAAATGCTCTATTAGCTCTCTCATTAAGTATATCTTGTAATTGTAAAGCATTGTATGGAGGGAAAACAAGTTCTTCTTCACCAAGAGAACTTCTTACTCTAGGGTCTATATTATCCATAAAAGTCAAACTATTACTTATACCTACTAAAGTTATTTGAGCATTTTTTAAACCTGAATTTAACCTAGTAAGATTATATAAGAAACCATCACTTATTTTTTCAACGGCCTGATCAATTTCATCTAGAATAATAAGAATAATCTGCTTTTTCTCATCAATAAGTTCAACAAATTTATTATAAACTTGATCTGTAGGTAGCCCGGTAGCTGGAACACTGCTTCCAAGTTCATGAATAAGTTCGGCAAGTATCCTATACTCTGTATCAGCAACTTTCTTAAGCTTACAATTAAGATATATTATCTTAAGATAATCTTCTCCCATCTCTTGTATTTTTTCTTTTATTCTATTTCCTACATACTGAACACTTAATGTTTTTCCAGTTCCTGTTCGACCATAAACAAATAAATTACTAGCTTTTTCTCCACGTAAACTAGGAGCTAAAATAGAAGCAACAGCCTCAACCTGTTCATTTCTATGGGGAATAGTATCAGGACTGTAATTAGATTGCAAAACACTCTTATTTTTAAACAAATTATTATTAGTAAAAGAATTAAATATTTTATCTAAATTTTCCATCCTCTTTTTACCTCTTAACTTTCATAAAATGATTTATATTATAAACTTATCGTTAATGTAAGCATTATTTCCACTGGAAACATAAATAAAATAGAAGGAAAATCTTAAATTAAAAATAATTTTAACTCTTCTCTCCTACACCATCATTTCTTATGGAATTAATATATTATTATTTATCTCATTTTAACTAATTATATTAATAAGAACCTTTTATTATGTTATATAATATACATAATATAATATATATCATATAATATATATATTTATAAATGAAAAATATAAAAATAAAACTTCACTATCTATTTATAAATACACCTATCTCCACACGAAATCAAGGGGATAGAGAGTATTTTCTAAATACTAAAATAATACAAAAATTCACATCTAACTTTGAAATTTATATCCCTCAAAATCAGTAAAAAAAATAGGCAAAGATTTATATATAATTTATCTCATAAAAAGTTATGGCTTTAGATAAAAAACCATTAAAAGAGATCATTGGAAAAATGGTGGTTACAAAAGAAGGTAAAAGACTTGGTGCAGTCAAAGATATAACTTTCGAAACAAAAACAGGAGAATTAATTCAGTTTCTTCTAAAAGACCCAACAACATATGTAAGAAACCTTAATTTAGAAACAAACGGAAAAGAACTATTAATTCCATATAATACAATAATAGCAATTGGCGATTTCGTAGTAATATCAGAAGAAGACTTAATTTAATTCTTCTTTTACCATCACAATCTTTAAAAAGCTATTTTATTATTCAACAATATGAAAGTAATAGGATATAATTTAACAAAAGTACTTGCAGAAAAGAAAGCAGACTCTAAATCAATTTCTTCAATAAATACAACTATTGAATTTATTAACATAGAAAAGGATAAAATAGAGAATATAAAAGACTTTGAAGTAATAAAAGTAGATTTTTCATTTAGAGTAGGATATGATAGTCAAACAGACAAGAAAGACACAACTCTAAAGATTGCAAGAATAGAACTAGAAGGAAATCTAATATTCGCAGCCAACAAAGAAGAAGCAAAAGAACTTCTTAAATTCTCAAAAAAGAAGGATATGCCTACTAGTATGAAAGTTCCGTTAAATAATGTGATTTTTAAGAAGTGCCTTGCAAGAGCAGTTGAATTAGAAGAGTCAATGAATCTACCTTACCATATCCCAATCCCACAAGCCACTCTTCAACAACAGAAGCAATAACTTATTTTATCTTATTAACTTTACCAAAATCAAGCACTTCTAAATTTTCCCCAACAACTTTAACTTCAAATTTATCAATATCAAACTCCCAAGGCAAATTTATATCTTCTCTAACATCACTTCCTATAACCAAAGAAAAGAAACTAGGCAGAACTATAATCTTCCTACCTTTATACTCTCCAACTAAAAAACACTTATACTTTTCTATTTTATTACCATCACTTATTTTTATAGCAGGATGCGCATGTCCCATAATCCAATATTTAACTTTTTTATCATACATATTTTCTCTATCAACATCTCCATGAACAAACATAAATCCCTGCCAAAAATACTCTTCCAACACTTTTATCCCTTCCCTTTCAGCAATATTAACTAAATAATTATCATGATTTCCTCTCAATATTATCAATTCACCACACTTCTCTTTCAAATATCTTATAAACTTTAGAACATCTTGCCATTCCTGCTTCAAGTTACCAGAAAAGGCGTGTTTAACATCACCAAGCAATACAATTTTCTCAACATCCCCAACATCACTAAACACATTATCCAATTCTCCAATCATTTCATTATACATCTCTCTTGTAACAAACACTCCGCTCTTATTCATAGCTTCTTCATATCCAAGATGTAAATCTCCAATTACTAAAATTCTCTCATCTTCATTGTTTAACAGTAAGCACTTCCCAATATATTCAATTTTCATCTACACGTAACTCCTTTCTTGTTTGAAAACCGACTTGAAAATCTGTTAACCCATGCGCTCTAACTTGAGGGTTTAGAAGTAAATCTTCAATAGAGTCAGCGCTATATCTAATATTACCAATCCATATAAAGTGAACTATATTTCCGCGATATTTCTCTCCAACTTTAAATTGAGAGTGATGGCCTCCAAACTCAAGATATGCTTTTTTATCTTTATAATAAACGAATTTACCCCAATTACTATCTTCAACTACTCCAATATATTCAATTTTCATTTCCCTTTCTCCTTTATAACTTTCATATGTAAATCATGCATTCTCTTCAAAAACACAGCCTTATCTTCAAGTTTTATTATATCAGATCTTCCTTGTACAATTAAATTAAGTCCAAACGGCGAAACCATAGGAACTCTATGAATTTTAAATTTGACACTTCCCTCTTCAATCCATTTAAGCACAAGCTCAGCATTCTTCACATCCATTAAATCTTCAAACACCTCTCTTCTAGCCTCTCTCAATATAGGGAACTCATTACTTATTTTTTTAACAGCCACATAAAGAAATTCACTATGCACCTGCTGTTTTCCAACACTTTTATCCCTTCCTTTATAACTTCTTAATATCATTAAAGCTCTTGAAGCACAATGCCTAAATCTTCTTTTCAAAATATCTGTTTTCTCTATAGCTTCTCTCAATATCAATTTCAAATCTTTACTCTTCACCCAAGTCAATATACTCTTGTCATCTAAATTCTCTCCAGAAATAAAAAAACCATGATCATTAATACCTATTTCTATATCCCTATGCTTTAATCTTCCAGCAGCAAAAGCATAAGCTCTAGCCAAAGCATCATTTACTCTTCTCCCATAACAGCTATGAAAAAGCAAATACTCTTTTTCCTGCTTGAACTTCTCAACAATAATATTTTTTTCATCAGGAATTTCACTGAATTCATTCTGTTCAAGGAAGTACCCGTATATTTCCTCTGCAACATATTTCTCACAATAAAGATATTCTTGTATAAAGCTAACACACTTATCTCTATCTCCAATTCTTTCCTTAACTAATTTTCTAAACTTACCAATACCTAACCCAACTTCAAAGTTTAAAGGCAACATTTCTGAAAACCAACTAGGAATAGTAGGACTTCTAGTTACACCAGCTTTAACAAAAGCCTTCATTCCTCTACTAAATAAATACTGATACTTCTGTCCTCCCAATACAAATATATCTCCTCTCTTCATCTTCTCTAGAAATGCTTCATCTATCTGTCCAACATCTCTTCCTCTTCCTTCTCCAGAGCCTATAACAACCCCAATAAATCCCTCAGCAGGAATAGTGCCAACATTAGTCATATAAATTACTCTAGCAAGCATACCTTTCTTTCCGATTTGCTTCTTTTCAACATCATACCATATCTTAGCATATACATTTCTATGTTCAAGAGCATAATCTCCTGCAAGATAACTTACAACAGAAAAGAAATCATCCTTACTCAAATCTTTATAACAATAACTCTTTCTTATCTTATTAAGCATATCATCAACACTCCATATTCTAGTTATAGCCATACCATATATCTGCTGAGCGAGAACATCAAGAGCATTTTTAGGAATTTCAGCTTTGTCTATATCTTTTTCAATCATTCTTTTCATTAAAACTCCACACTCCATTAAATCATCTCTATCCAAAACAATAAATCTCCCTTTAGGATTATCATGTAATTTATGTCCAGCTCTTCCTATTCTCTGAAGTGCTCTAGAAACACTCTTAGGGCTCTTAACCATTACAACTAAATCAATTCCTCCAATATCTATACCTAATTCAAGACTAGTACTACTTACAACAACCTTAAGTTCACCTTTCCTCAATCTCTCCTCAATCTCAAATCTCTTCTCTTTACTCATGCTACTATGATGAGCACCAATAAATCCCTCATATTTTCCAGGGAAATTAATTTGTAAATGATGTATTATTCTCTCAGTAGCGTTCCTAGTATTAGTAAATATAAGTAAGGTCTTACTCTTATCAACAAGTTCATCAATCATCTGATAAAACTTCTTCAAATTACCTGTGCTTTCACCTTCTAATATACTTTCTCCAGGAAAATCAAGTCCTATCTCAATCTTTTTAAGTAATTTAACTTCAGCAATCAAACAATCTCTCTCGCTTCCAACTAAAAACTTAGCTATCTCATCAAGAGGAGCAATAGTAGCACTCAATCCTATTCTAGTAGGTTCAATCAAACTAGCATCACAAAGCCTTTCAAGCGTTAAGGAAAGATAAACTCCTCTTTTATTAGTCAAAGCGTGTATCTCATCAACAATAATAAACTCAAGCGCCTTCAAATTATCAGAAAACTTAGGCGCAGTAAGAACTATTGCTAAACTTTCAGGAGTACTTACATAAATATGAGGTACTTTCTTAGCCTGTTTAGCTCTCTCACTAGCACTAGTATCCCCAGTTCTAAGAGCAACCCTTATCTCCTGCATTTTCATACCTTTGCCTTCAGCAAGAGCTCTAATTTCATCAAGCGGTTGTATCAAATTTACAAAAATATCATTACTCAGTGCTTTAAGCGGACTAATATAAACAGCATATATCTTATTTTCAAGTTCATTCTTCAAACTCAATTCAACAAGATAATTAATAATTCCAAGAAAAGCAGTAAGAGTCTTAGTTCCTCCAGTAGGAGCCGAAACTAATATATTTCTTCTAGAGTAAATATTTTTTACTCCATACAACTGAGTAAGACTAAAGTCCTTAAACCTTCCAAAGAACCATTCTTTGACAACAGGATTAAGTATGCTCTTAACTTCTTCACTACTACTTTGATTTATATATTTTATTTCTTGCATATTTTATCTCCACATTAAAAGAAAAACAATAAAATAATCAATATCTTTCCACATCTCCCTTTTTAATACTTTACTTTCACTTAAGAACGGATGTCAATATTTGTAATTTTATCGAGCTCAGCATTAGGGTGATGTTTTACAGCCCATCCAAATTGCTCTTCAACAACAGGCAATCCATTAATTACATAAAGAGCGGCTTTCCTACCAAAAATCCTTTCATGTAATAATCTACTATTCTTTGGATCGGTATCAATAGTACGTACTTGATGTACTTTAAGAGCATGTAAAGCAGGAAGATATTGATCAACCGACAGAGGTCCCAAAAGATGCCCTAAGTCAAGACTTAAATCTCTCTGACTTTTATTGACGATTTTAGGAGGTTTTTTACCCAATTCTAATTCCTGATCTTGAATAGCAAGAGCATGGACTAATGGACCATATCTAAAAAGAGTCTCCCTAATCAAAGGAATATTTTGCGATTCAGTTTCTATCTTCCAAACTTCTGGATCAAATAAACCATTACTATATCTCATAAGCGCAATACCTCCAGGAGCAACTTGAACAGCAAATTCCCCACATATATAATCTCTTGATTTAGGTTGATAACCAGTCGGTTTCAAAGAAACTTGATATCTAGGAAAATCCTTCGCATCAAATTCATAATGATTTAAAGAAGAAATAACAACTTCCGCTATATTTTGATCTTTACCAATACCTTCACGATAAAATCTCATAAAAATATATATTTAAAAGCTTTTTAATTATTGTTGTAGTAAACATATAACATATATCTTTAAAAACTTAAAGTTAAAGCTATTTCAATGAAGTCTGTCTTAACTAGAAAAGAGAAAAAAAGCCTACAAGTAAGAGCATTATCTTCTTTATTAGAGCTAACAGTTAACAGTAAAAGCACAGAAGAAATATTCTCACAAAATGCAATAGCCTGGAATATTCCTACTAGATCAGAATACGGCAAAACTATATCACAAACAGATATACCTCTTTTACTAGACAATTATGCAAGAAGAAAATTAGTAAATAAATATAGAACCGTGAACGGATATAAAGAATCACATCATGTTTATTACCGAGCTAATTTAGAAAGATTAGATGAGATAAAAGAAGAGATTAAAAAACATAACTAAATCTAAAACCGAATACCTTTTAATACACAAAATCTATCTCTAAGTATGCCAATAATCTCTCAACAGAAAAAAGATAAAATATCAGAACAAATACTTCATTATTTGTTTACAATTTCTCCACAATCTGCATATACTAACGCAGTGGCTAAAGAAATGGCCAGAGACGAAGAATTCATCAAGTTAATGTTAATTGAACTAGAATCAAAAAAACTTATAATTCAAATTAATAAAAACTCCAAAGGTTTAAACTATCAAAGAAGACAACGTTGGCGTCTGTCAAATGAAGCATATGATGTATATAAAAGACATCAATCAAATCACAACAATGCTTATAATTCCCAGTTTTCTGAAGAATAAATGGATCAAGATAAAATAAAAGATGCATTTACCAAAGTTAAAGAAGATATATCTGAATTAAAGCACCAGCTATCTAATTTATCTCAAGAAATTTACCATCTAAATCTTCTCCTAAATGAAATAAATATGAATAAATCTAACAAACCAACAAACCAACCAACACTCAACCAACAGACACCCTTAAAATACCAGTTTAATCCAACAGATAGATTAAACGAACCTTCTAATTACCCTTTAGAAGCCTTAAAAAGCCCAAATATGGGTTTTTCCACAGGAAATAGGGGGGTTCCAACAAACAGACAGACAAACCAACAAACAGACAGACACATACCTTTTACAGCTAAAAACGAGGAAAAAACACATTTTAACTCACAAGATAAAGATCAAAATAACTCAATAGACAGACTTCAGCTAATTTCTCAGACTCTTGAATCTCTTGATTCAATAAAAAAAGAGCTAAGGCATCAATTTAAGCACCTAACTGCTCAAGAAATGCTTGTTTTTTCAACAATCTATCAACTTGAAGATGAAGGTTTTATCGTCGATTATCCACTAATCGCAGGTAAATTATCTCTATCAGAGTCATCAATAAGAGATTATGTAATTAAAATTAACAAAAAACATCAATTAATTTCAAAAGTCAAGCAAAACAATAAGAAAGTAATCCTAAAAATACCTTCAGAATTGAGACAACTTGCCTCTTTACAAACCCTTTTAACTCTAAGAGAGCTATAATATTTAATCCTATTCGTTATACCGAATATTAATTAAGCAAAGCTACAGCTTCTTCATTTCCTTCACTTTACAAGTAAAAAAGTTCGTTTAATTAACTCACTTTTTTACCCTGTTTTTCTTTCTCACATCAGAAGCATCATTTTAGCCGATGCTCCCTCACTTTTTCTACTCATTTTCCACTTTTTGCTCCTTTTTCTCATCTTTTTTGTCCTTTCTAACTCTCACTTTTACGTATTTTTGCATTTTTTCCTTGATTTGTTCAGGTATAAACACTCTCTTTTTCCCATTTCGCTCAATTATCTCCTCAATCAGGCTCTCACTCTTCTGTTTTATAGCATTTATTTGCCCTCTTATCGTAGCTCTCTCTTTTCCAAGAAGCAGGGCCAAATCTTCATAACTTAGCTTCATATCGCTATTCAAAAGCGTAAAAATCACTAATCTTTCATTAGCCGTTAAACTCTTTAAAAAAGCATGAAAATTGCCTGTTTGAACACCTGTTTGAACACCATTTAAAACACCCTCAACAGCTGTTTGTTTGCCCACAACAGGCATTTTTTCAAACACCCGTTTGTTTTTTTGGTCCTCAACACCCAAGCTTACACCCTCGCGCAATCCTTCAATCTCTTCTCTTATCGACGATAATTCGCCTTTTATTAAGTTTAAAGAATCAAACAGCTGTTTGTCTTGCTCATCAAGGTGTTTGATCCACTTACCAACCGTGTCAACATCTTTTTTTACAGCATCAAATCCCTTTTGAGTTTTTTCATCCAGTTCTTTATACCTGTTGCCAAATAACCATTCAAACATACTCTTTTATTAAAATCCTATCTTTATAAACTTTACTCTTTTTAAAGCCTAAAAACACCATTTTACCTAATTAAACCAACATATATTCAAACATCCACGCAAACAACATAAAATAAAACAAACACCTTAGAAATTAATTCAAACAGCTGTTTGAACACATATAAACACCCTCAACACATAACAATTATAAAACAAACACCTAAGCAAAGAAAAAACAAGCAAAAAAGTATCAAAAAAAACACTCCAAACACCCAGAAATGAAACACCAACACCCACAAACAGCTAAAAACACCTGTAAAAAACGCCCAAAAACTATTTAAACCCTCAATACTTATACTAATTATACCTGCTGGAAACAGCAAGTATCTGAAAGGAGGTATATAGAAATGGCAAAATTAACAGCTTGGTTAGTAACTTTAATTGGAGTTCTCTATCTTTTACCTCTAATTAACATAAATATAGGTGTAATGATTTCAGCTTGGCTGATCGCTCTATCTTTCTTGATTATAGGAATTGGTAAGCTTGTAAGAAATTACAGCAAAAGAAAGAAATAAACACCAATAAAGCATAATCATTTAATTTTTATTTTTTTAAACACTCCTTCAATAAAACAAACAACAAAAAATATGAAGATTTTTGCAAAAAGAAGGTCATTCAGACTTGAATTTAAGAGGCAATTATGTCTAGCAATTATGGCTGCAGTGGGTTTCACCATAGCTTTTGCTTGGAGGGAAGCCATCTTTGCAACTTTTCAAGACTTTGTATCAAGATTCCTAGACGTAGCACCCGAGCATTACCTTTCTCAAACATACACTGCAATCACAATAACTTTAGCAGGAGTAATAGTAATATTTTTAACGTCTAAAATTCTAAGAGATAGATAAAATGTCAGAAAAATTAACCTATCTAAAATCAGAGTTTAAAAGCCAGGCATCAACAGCAATAATCACATCCTTTGGCATATCTTTAGTTTCAAAATGGGAAAAACATACATAAAACCGCCTTATTTTCCTCGTTCGGAATCAAGTCGTCTAAAGTGGAATGCTCGTTTAGCTAAAGAAGTGGAACGAACAATCCGTGAGGGCACATTTTCTCAGCCTGAACAACAGTTTTTTCCTCTTGACCTAAACAATCGTTCAAATAACGGCCTTCCACTTCCCTCTACAGCCTTTCGTCTCCAAGAACCAGTAATATCTCCTCTAAAAGAGTTAACACTAGAAGAAATACAGGAAGGTGCGCAGGACATAAGGTCCAGAACAAAAACACGCAAACCACATCTTTATGTAGACTATAAAAAACTTGTTCTAAAATCCTTGAAGAAAAACAAACCAGAGCAAGCTCAAGCTTCAGAAGAGCGACAAACAGCATTTCAACATTATCCGCGATTGCCAAAATTATGTGACGAAGAGAGCAAAAAACATTATCCAACATTATTTGTCCGCGCTCTCAACCTTGCACGCTTATTATATCTCAAAGATCATCGTAATTGGTCCTGGGAAAGCATAGCCTTCCGCTTACATAGCTCGCCAGAACAAGTTCGAGGATACTATCTTCCAGCTCGCATTTTGCACTGTCTATATACTCGCCTGACAACTTTGGAAAAACATATTCAATAACTAAGCTGAAACTTCTAAGCATCTCTAATAACTTTAATATCAACTAAAAGTTCGTTTTAATAGATTAAAAATTACCAAAAAACCACCGCCAAATCATCAATTTTTTCGGCCCATTTCCAAGAAACCAACCACAATAATCAGTGAGGCCGAAGGCCGAACGCGCCCAACCGAAAAGTATAAATAATGATAAGAAGTGAGATTTTTATGGATCAATTCACATACACAGTCTATACGACAGGAAGAATGCCCCCATATCTTAGAGGAGTTGAATTACCTCAAGAGGTAGTTTTAGAGCGCATTGAAGCAATTCAAACGAGAACTGATAAGTATACTCAATCTATTTTTCCCGGATTAGAATCAAATGTGAATATTTTGAGGATTAATGAAAGATCAGGATATCGGACAGGGTTTCTTAATTCGAGGGGTGTGTTAATAACTGTTCAACTAGATCCATCTCCCGCGATAGTTTTTTCGGCCACAAATACGAATGATCTTAGCAGGTTAGCTAGCTCAGAAAATATCCCTTTTCTTCGTGAAAAAGTACTAGAAGTAGGTGAGAGTGAAAAAGTACCTCAGTTCGCATAACCTCTCTTAACCGTAGTTTTGAGGTCTCTAAAGAGTTAAGGTTCGGGTTAAAACGATACGTTTATTAAGTAGATTGGTTATTAACAGAGATGAACAAAAAGGTAGCGATAGGGATTATTGCCGCCATTGTAATCATCGCATTATTGGGCTTTGGTTTAATGGGTAACAAGAAAGTTACATCTTCTCAAGGAGTTTCTTCATCAAATTCAAACGGAAATGAAATAATCATCAACGGATTCAGGTTTTCTCCAGATAATTTAAATGTCAAGGTGGGTGATAAAGTCACATGGGTAAATCAAGATTCAGCAGGCCACACAATTACATCTGATTCGGGAAGCGTACTTAATTCTCCTATTTTAAAGAATGGAGAAAGCTTTTCATTTACTTTCACATCAACGGGGGAATATAGTTATCATTGTTCAATCCACCCTGGAATGAAAGGCAAAATAATTGTAAGTTAATATGGATCAAAAACACAAAAAAATTTTACAAGTAATCATCGCTGCCTTTGTATTTTGGATTCTCGATTTCATGTTTCATGTTCATGGTGTGGGAGAAAGTAATTATTATTATATAAGCAAATTAGCTAATTCTGTGTTGTTTGCAACTTTGTTCTTTTATGCATTCTATCAAAAACAGCATTGGAAAAAGCTTGTTTACGCATTTATCATGGGAACCTGGATTTCTTTCTACTACCTTATTTTTGCTTATTCGGGATTAGTACAAAGTTTAGGAATTGATGCTGCATATGGCCCTCCCCCATTTGTGATATTTGGTGTTTATCTTAGTCCTTATCTATGGTGGGTATTCCATGCTTTGGCTTTCTATTTAGCTATTGAACTTGCATCGTTGTTGAATCGAAAGTAAACATATCTTAGAGAATCCTCTTTCACAAGGCATATTAAGAAATGAGAATTAATTAAATTATGGGTGACAAATACAAGAAGGCTAAGAAATTGATAAAGAAGAATTATTCTCTAAATCGCCAATGGATCCCATTAACTATCTCCACAAGCGATCTATCTGTCTTTATAATAGTACTAATTTTCTTTTCAGTATTCTATTTCGTCTTTAAACCCTTTTCTATTATGTTATACTTGTTCTTTTTGATTCTTGCTGTTTTCATAGAGATTTTATGGGTGAAGTATTTCTACCTACTTTTTCAGCAAAATCTAAACAATACTAAAGGGCTCTCTCTAAAATGGGTTGAAGAAAGAAGAAAGACAGGAAAACCCCCATATGTATCTCCTCTGTTGTTTGGCCTAGGAACAGGAGCGGTTTTTTGTATTATGTTCTTTTATTTATATCATTTCCACATTTCTGAAATTATTACTAGTCCCTTTGTTACCTTCATAATCGTTTTTGTCTTGGGCTTTATATTTGGTTATTTTGTCCAGCTAAGAAATATAAGAATAATTGAAGGTTAAATCGTTCATACAAGCTTCGTTAACAGAACATTTAGACCGTTTTGAAGGAAAAAGCAACGAATTAAGCTATAATTTTAGTTATTGTTCTACCTTCAGGTTCAAAAGTATAGCTTTCAATAGGAGCTTCATTTATAGCACCATCATCCATTGATTCCTTAACATCACCTATCAAAGTAAATTGATACCACCGCCCCCCTTTACTTACTTCACCTTCATCAATTCTAATCATAGCGCCCAATTTACTACCTCTCATAATCGTAAAGCGTAAATCCTGTCTAGATTGATTATTGCTATTATAACCAAAGTTTAATCTCTCAATTTCACTAAGGTTAACGGGAGAAAGGTATATATCGTGCCCTCCAAATTCCCATTCATTCATTGTTGCTTTAAATTGCCTTAAAGGAACAGAAAACCTATACTCTGGGATTGCTACCTCTGGCTGAAATCCTGCATCTAAAAGTATTCGAAAGCATTCTTCCAAATTTCTACGTGGTTTTTCCATGACTATGTCGCGCCCAATTCCTTTAAATACTTTTGCTTCTCACTGAGTTCGCCCTATCAAAGCACAATCTTCCTGCTAAAAAATACAACTTCAGCATAAATAAAAAGCTATACTGAATAATTACTTAGAAACACGTTACTGAAAGCGCACTTGCATCCTGTGACTGTTGTGCAATAATTCGTCCGGCATCATCGGTTGGTCCTATCATAATGTTTGATATATCAACTGTTCCAGTGGTTTCTCCTAGTTCATTATATGTTGTTATTTGCGTATATTCTGCAAGTCGCAAGGGAGCAGAATACCTGAATAATTGTCCTATTAATCCTGTTCCTCGTAACGTATATCTAGAACCGCAAGACGCCGGAGAGCAGATTATACTTTGTGTTGCTGTTTCGATAGCAAGGTATACATCATCTCCAATGCTTGTTGGACAATACGTTTGTACCTTTATTTTTGTCTTTATTTGTGAACAGCTTTCGTCATTATTATTGGTCGCTTCTTCTTCGGAAGGATACGTTTGTGTAAAACAATCTCTTTGAGAATCACGGATTACAAGCGTTTCATCGTCTGCAGAAAAATGCTTTTCTTCTGGCGAAAATGATATTTTTCGAGTATCTTGCATCGATATATATATAATAGTCCCTATCGCTACCAAGCAGATAATCGCAACCTTTAAATAAATATTCATTTCTTCCTCTTTAGGGAGAATGCTTTAAATATTTTATGATGCTTTCACGCAGGTCTTTTATTCTTGCTCTTGCTTCTGGATTAGTCGGGGCTTCGTGTGCTACGCTTCCTCACTCTGAACAGCGTTCGTTACGTGATAGATTAGAATCTCTTCTTACAATGAATCTCTCTGACGTCGTGCATACTTCCTCTACGGCTTCTTCTCCTCGTTATCAATTCGAAATGAACGTAACTACTCCTCATCCTTCTATCTATAAAACTACTTTGCTTTTTCCTGATTTTTCTTCCATTGAGTATGAACAGATTGGTGGCAGACACCTTATTACTGAAAAAACTCCTCGAGGTACAATTGAATATCTTTTAATTGATCATTTTTATGCAGAAAAGCGGAATATAAAGGAGAACAAAAAGAAAAAAATCTCAGTTACTGAAGTTCTTTCCTATATTCATTCTTTAGATACACTACGCGCTTCTCTTTTTCGATAAACTTAGTAAGTTTCTTTTCTACTTCCTTAACTTTTTTCAATTGTTATTTCTCCGGCATCATTTTTCAGTATAACAATAGGTTCAGTTAGAACAGCCTTATGAAATAATTTCGGGATAGAACATCAGAAACGTAGCAAGAATTATCTGATCATTTGTATAACATGAGGCATCTGTTGTTTTATAAAATCAACAATTTCTTTCTTATACTCTGTGTTCAAAGAGATGCCTGTAAAACTGGGCTTCTTATATGTAAGCAGCCAATTTCTTCTTTTTAGCTCTTTGACTATATCATCAAGATTTTGAAATCTCTTAAAATGCTCTAGTCTGTCATATTTATGTCCCCAATTGTCTTTTCTAGCTAGCTTAAACATGACCTGAGCTATCTCTAGATCGCCCGCTTTCATCAGCATCATAATTGCTCAAATTATTTAAATGTTTCTATCTTTGAAACAACTATTATATAATGGGAACATTTATAAACTAGTTCCTACACTGATTTATATAAAAGATTAAACAGTATTTTAAACATGAAAACTAAAGAAAACAAATCAATATTTTTAGAATACTTAGGAGATACTCCTCAGTTAAGAGTGATAGACTTTCTTATAGATAATCATTTTTTTGACTACCCCCTTACAGAGATAGCGAAAGGAAGCAATGTTAGCTATAATTCTCTGGTTTCTTTCTTTTCTGACTGGATCTCTAAAGGAATTGTTGTCAAAACAAGGAAAGTAGGAAAATCCGACTACTTTAAGCTTAATCTTGAGAATAATTTCGTTAAGAACCTCATACAATTTGACTGGAGTCTTGTTGAAAATAGGGCCCTAAAAGAAAAAGCCCTAGAGGTTAATAACTAATTTATTGAAAGTAATAAAGCGATTTAGAAACTATCAAGAACCATCTACTTAAATTCATACACATAAAAGTTTGAAAGGAAAAGAATTAATATCCTTTAATTTATCATACTTTATGGTAATAAGCAAGCGTTTGCATAATATGATTATGAAGAAATATCAAAATGACTTTTATGAGCTTGAGCATTATGACAGAACTCGGGAAAAGTTATGGGGCAGATCGCGCATAGACATTACGCTTCATCAGAGGGTTATTCGCAAGTTGCGTGCGCTCAGCAAGAAGAAAGGGAAACCCCTTTCTCATATTATTGAAGAGGCAGTTTCAAAGCTTGAATTTCAATGAAATAGTTACTGCCCAATAACTATTTAAATATCCATTTGTTAATAATAAAAAGATGGAAGCAAATAAAATATATTACTTTTCTGCATACATCATATCATTCTCATTTTTAATTAATATAATATTATCTATATGGAAAGGAAATCTTTTTTCTTCATTATCAAATTCTATAATAGTTGCTTTTTTTATTGGAGCATTAGTTATAGAAAGATATAAAATAAAGAAGGAGAATAAAAAAGGTCTTTCAATTTTTGCTAGTTGTTTATTAATAATTTGGTTTATAGTAAATATATTAATGACTTTTTCATCAATTTCTATTTTAAGAGATTTTTCAAAATTAAATATTTTGAATCAAGAATTAAGCAGTCAAACAGTCTGGTCTATAATTTCAGCAAGCACTTTAAATTTCGGAGGATTTCTAATTATCCCTATTATTATGGGTTTAATAGGTTTAGGTCTGGAAAAGCATTCACATCCAAACAAAAAATTAAAAGGTTGGCTAAAGGGAGGGTTATTAGGAATAGCCTCCTTAATATTTCTAATGGTTATTCCCTCTTTATTTGATACTAGTTGTACTCAAAGTAATTTTCTAAGATCTTGGGGAGGAGAAGGGTGTTATAATATAGGACATTATATTTCATCACACATATCTAATTTCATATCAACACTATTTTTTGTATTAACAACAGGACTTCCATCAACGATTATACTTATAACTCTGTTCTTTGTAGTTGGTGCCGGAATAGGTTATTGGATCGAAAATGGAAAATGAAAGAGATAATAAAGAGAACAATATTTGGAGAGATTCCCAGAAAAAAGATTTTATTAATCAGATAAAATATTTAATAGTATTCGCTTTGGGTTTTACTATAGCCTTTTCTTGGAGACAAACTATATTTGATATAACTCAAGGATTGGTTAAATTAATTATAGACATAAAAAGTTCAACACTATTAAGTATCTTAACTTCCTCTTTTATTACTATTATTAGTGTAATAATAATCTGGCTAGTTGTAAAATATTTAGATTAATTATATCAATAATTAAACCAATTAAATATAACCCAGAGGACTACAACTAAAAATAAAAATCCTAATAAAACTAAGCCAATTTTATATAATATTGCTAAAGCAGGTATCAAAGTACCTAAAAATAAAAAAGCTAAAGCGACTATAAAGAATAATGCACCCGGTCCAGCTTTCTTAAAGAAATCAACAGGATTCTTCCAGTAACTTGTATTATCCATAACAAAATCAATGAACTCTTATAGTTCTACTACCTAACGGATTATACTTTACTTTTTGCGCGAATTCACTTTTTTTTTTAACCAAATAAACTACCAAAAGTATTACTAATATAACTACAATTCCTATTGTCCAAGGAGTTGAATTATATGATGTATCTCCAGTTGGATATTTCTTAGCAACATTATCTACAACATTAGCTTCTGCATCTTTAACAGGACTAACCTTCTCAGCTATACTAAAGTAACTAAATCCAGGAGAAGTAGATGTCAAAACATAATTAGTACCTTCTTCAGCTACACTAGTTGGTAGTTCAATCCAAACACCATTAACAAGTCTGAACAAGGCTATTTTATCACTAGTTAATTGATTATCGCTAACCCACTTCTTGCTTACTAAGGTATTAATAGTAGCTTTATCAACTTTACCTTCAACATTACTAGCACTTATCTCCAAGTATTTGTAAACCTTACCAGACTTAGCAACACTAACTGCTACAGGTTTTCCATCAAATTTATTGATTGTAATCTTAACATCCTGAACTTTATTATTTACAGTTATTTCTAAGCTCTTTACTGCATAACTTGAATCTAAACCAGATATAATTTTAGAATCACCAGCATTTATTGAATCAAATGTTCTTTGAACTTGACCTGTTGAGACACCAGAACCAGTTGTTCCACCAGAACCTCCTCTAGAAGAACTACCACTTTTACCAGAAACAGTATAATCATAACTTGCACTACTAGTTATATTAGCCATATTGGTTGCTGAGCAAGTACTTGTATGAGGTCCGCTATTAGCAGTATCAGTAGTGCTTGCACTACCAGTACTTCTTATTCCGGAATGAGCATCACTAGAACTACACGTACACGTTATAGTATCTCCTTGTTCAACAGGATTAGGTGTGCAAGATAGTGAAACAGAAGGACCACTATTATCAAATCTAAGATCTAATGTATTAGTACTATTTTGATTTCCAGCAGTATCATTTACAACAATAGTAACATTATAGCTTCCATCAGCAAATGAAGCTGTATTTAAAGATCTACTCCAAATTGTTCCACCTTCAAGACTAGCAAATGCAACCGTAGAATTTGTAGTATTAGTTATATTAAGCATAACAGATCTTATACTACTATTCAAATCAGAAACTGAAAAGTTAAAGACAAAGTTTCCAGTTATATTATGTCCAGTTCCAACAGAAGTAATATTACCACTAACAACATTAGGATTCACAGAATCTACTCTTACCTGTATTCTTACAGATGAATTCATATTTCCAAGAGAATCATTAGCAAATACTGTGATATTATACAAACCATCACCAAATGCGGATACATTCCAAGTCGCATTAAAATATCGGTTATTATGTGCTACACCAGCACTAGCATTTGTTGCATTTATAATAACTATCTGTCCAGAACTTGTTGCATTCGTTATATTGAAATAAACAGAACCTATATTCACCAAAGCATCAATAATCGAAACATTAATCGTATAACTTCCAGTAGTTACATTCCAACCTTCCTGAGGAGTTAAATTAGCAACAACAGCAGGAGCAGTGCCATCAAAAGTAACGCTAGTACTCATATTAGTAATGTTTCCCATAGTAGCAACCATGTAACCAGAAGCGTTGGCTACAGTAGCATTAATAGTATAGTTTCCATCAGTAATTTGACTATTAGTAATATTTAACAACACTCCACAAGACATGTTATAACTTGCTGTTGCTAAAACAGGAACACACCCAGCTCCAGCAGTGCTATTCCCAATAAGCAACCAAGTACCATTACCATTTGGACTTGCATAAAAAGTAACGTTAAGGGGGTTAACTATACCTGCAGTTGAGTTAATTACACTAACGTTAAAGAAAATATTTGTTTTTGAAAGATTTTGAAGAGAAGTTCCATTAGTTGGATTAACCATGACTACTGTTGACGCTACAAAATTCAAAGAAAATAACACTGCAAAAACTAAAAACAAACCAAACAAAACTAAGCCCTCTCTTTTTGAAACCATCTTTTTCACAATTTAGTCACTCACAAGCAGTATATAAACCTTTTTACAATCTGGCTCTGTCCGGATTGAGTAAATCTCAATCTGGCAAATAAAAAAAGTTTGATTATCTTTTGAATAAGAAATCTTCATCATTCGCTTCAAATTATAATAAATCACGTGCCAACCAAATTCTCTTTC
>Ga0233425_10000983_pt1 | contig 67917 bp, 53 predicted proteins | sample Watercolumn_Towu_2_FD_181712 | JGI IMG/M metagenome (GOLD analysis project Ga0233425, IMG submission 181712) | Freshwater microbial communities from Lake Towuti, South Sulawesi, Indonesia - Watercolumn_Towuti2014_140_MG | ecosystem: Environmental > Aquatic > Freshwater > Lake | place...
TATTTCTAAGTGTAAACAATAGATTGAGAGGCATTTTTACATGACCTCATGGAAGTGTATTGTCTGTTTAAAAATACATGAGTTATGAACAATTTTAAAAATCAGCTACAGCGAGAATGCCTCTTATATGTGATGGATTGATAAGAATAAACCGTTACTCTAGTATTGAAGTATTATGGAAAAATATTATGATATTGCCATTATAGGCGCAGGCCCGGGCGGTTATGTTGCTGCTATAAGAGCTTCGCAAAAAGGCAAAAAAGTAGCTCTTATAGAAAAAGATGCTATAGGAGGTACATGCCTAAATACGGGATGTATACCAACGAAAGTATTTTTAAAAACTTCTTCCTTGCTTCAAAAAATAAAAAAAGGACAAGAATTCGCTATTAATGTTGCTTCTCCTTCTATAGATTTTACTCTATTACAAAAAAGAAAAGAAGACATCGTTGCAAAATTACAAAGAGGATTAAATAGTTTAATCAAAGCCAATAAAATAGATCTATTTAATGATTTAGCCACACTTATCGATGAACACAAAATAAAATTAAAAAACACATCTGATGTAATAATAGCGGAAAATATTATCATCGCTACCGGATCAAAACCTTTAGAACTTCCCAATCTACCAGTTGATAATGAATTTATTTTCGACTCTACTGCAATTTTAAAATTAAAAAATCTTCCAGAAACTATTTGTATCGTAGGGGGCGGATATATAGGAACAGAATTTGCCTCATTTTTTAGTAACATAGGAATAAAAGTAATACTTTTAGAAACTTTATCAACAATATTAAATAGAAATGGAAAATTTTTATCAGATGCTATATCTGCCACTTTGAAAAGAGCCAATGTCACTATACTCACTAACACTTGTATAGAAAATGTGGAAAAACAAAAAAATAAAATCACAATTTTTTTAAATAATAAAGAAAAAATCGAAGCGAGTATTTTACTATCTGCTGCTGGCAGAAAAATAAACACAGAGAATTTAGGATTGGAAAACGTAAAGAATATAAAAGTAAAAACTGATGGCGCTATCGAAACAAACGAATATTTACAAACAAATGTTGCTAATATTTATGCCATAGGTGATGTCTTAGGAAAATACATGTTAGCTCATGTTTCATCGCATGAAGCTATCCTAGCTGTTGATAACATTGTCCATGGCAATAAACATAAAATGGATTACACGGCAATACCTGCAATAGTCTTTGCCGATCCTGAGGCAGCATCAGTCGGTCATACTATGGAATCAGCCCTAGCTGCCGGATTAATGGTAAAAGAAAAAAATTTCCCATTTCAGGCATTGGGATGCGCCGCTATCAATAATGATAAAGAGGGAAGTGTACAAATTATCTTTGAAGAAATGACAAACAAAATTGTTGGAGCACACGCTTTCGGCTTCTCTTCTTCTGAATTAATCTCTGAGATGACACTTGCTATAAAACAAAAATTATCCGTCTATGATCTTCAAGATATTATTCACGCCCATCCATCATATTCAGAAATTTGGACAGAAGTTGCTTTTGCTGCTACAAAAAACCCCATACATATTTTTTCTCCATGACATTGCCATCCTGGTTAAAACGCAAAATTGTCTACGAAGATGAATTGGAAGAAACAAAAAAGATATTAAATGAGTTTCATTTAAATACTGTATGTCAAGAGGCAAAATGTCCTAATATAATGGAGTGTTTTTGCAAAAAAAAAGCTACCTTTTTAGCGCTTGGAAATAAATGCTCGAGAAGATGTAGGTTTTGTAATATTTCTTTTTCCAAAACACTTCCTCCTCCTGATGAAAAAGAACCAATATTCATTGCCAAATGTATCAAAGCATTAGCTTTAAAATATGCTGTTATCACCATGGTAACAAGAGATGATCTTGAAGATAAAGGAGCAAATCATATTGCAAAAATAATCAGGGAAATAAAAAAAATATCGCTAGCAACAGATGTAGAGGTATTAACCTCGGATTTTTGTGGACAAGAACAACTGATTGATATCGTGCTAAATGAAAACCCAAAAGTTTTTAATCACAATTTAGAAACAGTAAAATCACTACACAAAAAAATTAAACCACAAAGTAGTTACGAGTGCAGTTTAAAAGTTTTAAAATATACGAAGAGCAAAAATGTACTAGTGAAATCTGGTTTTATGCTGGGTCTTGGTGAAAGTAAAGAAGAAATTTTTCAAACTATTAATGATTTGCATGAAGTAAAGTGCGACATAATAACCATAGGACAATACTTACAACCAAACAAAAAAAGTTATCCTGTAAAATCTTTTGTAACATGTGAGCAATTTCAAGAATATGAAAAATATTCTCTAGATCTTGGGATAAAATATGTTTTTGCAGCACCTTTTGTAAGATCTAGCTATGTGGAATTTTCAAAAATCGAAACGCATAGATAAATTGAGGCCCTGTAAATACAAATTAGAAATAACTGGTTGAATCATATCTCTGGATAAATACCAAACCATCAAATATTTCATCATATTTTGCTCACTGAAGGCTAAGAAATTGTAGGAGAAATAGACATCATAATGCCATCTTTCATTATTACAATATGTTCCCCAACCAATACCTGCTTCCGTTTCAAAATTCAAATTAAGCATGGATTTTTGCAAAGATGCATACGCATCTAATTCCGACCAGCTGGTTCTAAATTTCTGATAAAGAGCCCCGAGATAAAGAGTATCAAAAAGATAAAACCCCTTCCCTAAAGTCCAATTCATTAAAACGCCTGCACTTGGGCCAATGCCCCAACTAGATATATAGCTATTACATATAATCTCATTATCGTCCACAACTCCTATAGCGTTATAATGTTGATTTATCCAGCACGCCTTGAGCGCCATTACAGGAGCTAAAACTAATTTTTCTCCCAAATAACAAAGTCTTTGCAGTCTCAAATCCATTACATTGAATTTAAGCTGCCAATAATTGCTGGCTTCCTTAAACAAAACAGCATCTAAATCCCCATTGAGAACAAGGCTACTTCCCTCTGGAGCAACTGCTGCTTTTTTATCCTTACTATAATAACGAGTATATTGTCCGTAAAACTCCCAATTATCATGAGAAAAACTTTTTCCTATTTTAACTTTAAAAGCAGGACAAAAACTATAGTCCATCGGTACTATTGTACTAGAGCCAATTACGCCAAGATCAACACCTTCTTCTCTAGCCTGCCAATATAAAAATGTCATAGACACATAAGCATCCCATGAATCCACTGTCTTTATTTCTCCAGAAGAAGGATAGACTATTTCCTGATTTGCAAAAGCAGTTGTTAAAATAAATAAACACAAAAAAAACGTTAGTTTTTTCATAATATACACCTTAGTTCTCTCATGCCAGTTATAATTATTTTTGACAACACAAATATCGTAACCCATTGAATAGCAAGAACTATTTAATTAGGAAAGCCAAAACTAAGCAGATCTTATTAAAATAATTATTATTAACTAAATAATAAAGACTTAAGCTGAAACAATCTTGTATTAAAGAAATTATTATTGATAATAAATCGTATAGTTATTAATTTAGTATTAAGGATCTAGTATGACATCTGAAATAAAAAAACAAGAATTAACCATATCCAGTATAGTTCTCGCAGGGGGCAAAGGCGTTCGCCTCTTCCCTCTAACTAAATTTCATAGCAAACCAGCCGTCTCTTTCGGAGGAAGATATAAATTGATAGATGTCCCTATATCCAATTCATTAAATTCTAATATCCGACAAATATACATACTAGGACAGTACTTAACAGCAGAATTACAACAACATTTGGCACAAACCTATCAATTCGATAAATTCTTCCCAGGAAATATCAATCTATTAACCCCAGAAGAATTGCCCAACGGTGATAGAATTTGGTTCGATGGCACAGCTGACGCAGTAAGAAAAAGCCTTTCCACAATTTTAAAAAATCCCGCAGATTATTTTTTAATCTTGTCAGGCGATCAATTATACAATATCAATTTCACGGAAATGTTGGAATTCGCTATAAAAAGCAACGCCGATTTAACCATTGCTTCTCTTCCCGTCAATGCGCATGATGCGCAAAGATTAGGATTATTAAAAATAGATGGAGATTTTCAAGTAGTAGACTTTGTAGAAAAACCAAAAGATCCTAATATTTTAAAAACATTAGAACTTCCTGCCAGCTTTTTTAAAAAAATTAATAAAAAATCTGAAAATTTAACTCATCTCGGATCAATGGGAATATATATATTCAAAAGAGCAGAATTAATAAAATTATTAGAAGAAGATCCTCGGGATGATTTTGGACAACATCTAATACCAACAGAAATTAAAAGAAAAAAAACAGTCGTCTATGTCTATAAGGGATACTGGGAAGATATCGGAACAATCGCCTCTTACTATGCAGCAAATTTAGATCTTACCTTTTCACCAACACAGGGAATAAAAACATATGACGAAACTAATCCTATCTATTCATCAGTAAATTACCTTCCAGGTCCTAAAATAGGAAATACCAAAATAAATAATTCCATAATTTGCGAAGGATCACTTATTGAAGCTCAAGAAATATCTCACAGCATTGTCGGCTTAAGATCAAATATAAAAGAAGGAACTGTAATCAACGATAGTATCCTTCTCGGAAATAAATATTATCTACCTCCGTCACATCAAAACCCTCCTATGCCAACCAACTTCGAAATAGGCCCTAATTGTATATTGGATAAAACCATCATCGATGAACACGTCTGTATCGGAAAAAATGTAAAATTAATCAATAAAAATAAATTGGAAAATTACGACTCAAAAGAAGGTATTTACATAAGAGATGGCATCATTGTTGTAGCAGCAAATACAACAATACCCGATAATTTCGTCTTATGAGTATATGGGCTATTGCCGATTTGCATCTTTGTTTTAGTACTCCAAACAAAACTATGGAAATTTTTGGAGAACATTGGCTCAACTATACGGATAAATTAGAAAAAAATTGGCAAAATTTAGTAAAACCTCAAGATCTCGTATTAATACCAGGAGATATTTCCTGGGCTATGAATATCCAAGATGCTCTTGTAGACCTAAATTGGATACATAATCTCCCTGGAACAAAATTAATCATTAAAGGCAATCACGATTTCTGGTGGCCATCAAAAACAAAATTAAAATCTCACCTTCCCTCTTCCATACATTTCTTGCAAAATGACGCCTTCACTTGGAACAATGCTATTATCGCCGGAAGCCGTCTGTGGGATACAGAAGAATTTTCTTTTCCAAACACATGTCAGGATAAAGAAAAAATGAAAAAAATCTACGAACGAGAACTCATACGTTTAGAAATGAGTTTGATGCAAACTAGTTTGCCACAAATGGACAAAGAACCATTCAAAATATGCATGACCCACTTCCCTCCAATAGGATTAGATTTAAAAGATTCAAAAGCCTCTATTTTATTGGAAAAATATAAAGTTAATATTTGCATCTTTGGACATTTACACAATATGCCTCAAAATACTACACCATTTGGAGTTAAAAATAATGTTTACTACAAGCTAGTTTCCGCTGACTTTATAAATTTCTCTCCGCTTTTAATCATATAAAACACATATTGTATTATAAAATATTTTAATAGTAAAATAAAAATTTTATAAATACTTTATGCCTTTACATAAAGTAGCAAATACTTTATACTATAATTAATCTTTTTAAAAAACAGGGGAATATTACATGACATCATTAGAGCGTTTTAGTAAGTTAATCGGAGAAAATACCGCATCAAGTAGTGTTGAAATGCAAACAATGCAAGTAGCATTAGAACACGAAGATGATTTTGTAAATTTAATCCATAGAATCGGCGTGTCTTCATTTTTGCAACTCAGCGCCAATCTACAACGCGAGGCTATATTGTCATTCCATGAGATCCAAGATATCACAAACAATCTCGCCTCTACCCTCCACGGACAATCTAAAACTACGCTCTTCCAATGGTTTTTAACATTACCTGAGAATGTACGAAGCATAGCATATACAAATCCAGAGGCATTTGCTCGATGCGTAGACGACGTTGACATAGAAAAAATTTCCACCTTCAACACCGATGATGTATTAAATGCTTTACAAAAAGGGGCCAGTTACAATTACTTAGACATGATTGCAGCTCTAATAAATGCTTATGACAAAATAAATACTACAGATTGTGATGGCAATACTCCACTACATCTCGCAGTGATCAATTACCTTTCTTCTTACGATTCTAAATCTGAATCTGAATCTAAGCTTCTCGATATATTAAAATGTTTATTGAAAAATGGTGCTGATATAAACACACCAAACAACAAGCAAATTACACCACTACATTCGGCTGCCAGTTTGGGTTCATTAGTTACTGTGAGATTCTTGGTAGAAAATGGAGCAAGAGTTAACGTCGAAAATCATCTTCAAAATACGCCACTACATTTAGCTCTACAGTCACATAATATTACGGACCCATTCGCCCGGTTAGCAATAGCAGAATTCCTCTTAGCCAATGGCACGCCTGTAAATGCAAAAAATAGGCGGGAAAAAACACCTTTACATCTTATATTGGAACAAGCAGTTGCTTTCTTCACCACACAAAAAGATCTTTTTCTAAGCGTAACAAAATACTTTGTAAATAGCGGAGCTGATGTTAATGCAATGGATGAAAATGGCAATACTCCCCTTAATCTAGCATTACATTATCGTCTTAACCAACTGGCGATTTTCTTATTCCAACATGGAGCAGAGGTCGATTCAACAGCCCTTCGAGACATATTAAACTGCCATTTTGACCTTGAAACTACAAAACAAATGATCCATAAAATTGTAGACTCAACACAAGATGTACAAGATTTACAAGATTTATTCCAGCCCTCTTAAAAAAAGATTTTTTTCATGAAAAATTTATGAAAAAAAATTTTACACTGCTTGAGTTAATAGTTGCGACCTTCCTCATCGCACTAATTGTTGACGCAGTGCTTCATTTCTATACGCAAAATTATGTAAATGAAAATCAGATAAAACAAGTAAGAACGATATGTATAGAGCAAGAAATAACAAAACGAAGATTACAATCTGTCTTCGCTAGTTTATCTTCACCCGTAAAATCAGAAAAAATTAATCAATATATTTTTCTCTTCAATAATCATATTGATCCCAATCCTCTTTTAAGCAACAAAATTAACGCCAAACTTTTCATCAATGATAAACATCAACTCATCTTGCACACTGTTAATCCTCAAACACAAACAAACCATGAAGAGATCTTAATGCATAAAGTTGATGCTCTTAAAATCTACTACTTTTCAAGTAAAGAGAAAAATAAAGAGGGGAAAATTTTTAAAATTTCCATTACTTCTAATAACAAAGATTTTTCCTTCGTCTGTTTTCCTACAAGAAAGGAAACAATATCTCTATGAATTTTTTACCATTCATCTCCTTTTTACTTATCATTATATCCATTCTAAATTACAGCTTTTTTGAAAAACATACTAATGTCGAAAAAATCTATTTCGCCGCTAAAAAACAATATGTAAAAAATTTCACTTACAAAAAGCAAAATCAAAAATTTCACCATTTAACATCAAAGAAAAAATATGATATCAAAACAGCAAAAAAAATAAATTTCTATCCGCTATTAAAAGAGGGCAAAGAACAACAAAAAGACCTATACAATATATTCGTACGACTTTTAACCCTACTTAGTAACGAACATTTGTTAAAAATAGAAGATAGCGAAAAATTAGCCAATACACTAATAAAATTATCACAACAAAATCCCAATACACCAATAGAAAAACTCATTTTAGAAAATGAAACTATCCAACATGCTTTTTACCAAATATTAAAAGAAGAACCTTCATTAAATCAGTTTGCAACCTTCTCAAAAAAATCTTCTTCAAAAAAACTAAATTTTCATAAAATGCCAAAGATATTCTTCTTGGTTCTTTTCGGAGAAAAAACCGGAGAGCTTCTTTTTTCCATACATGAAAATATAAAAGATGAAAATGAACTGACAACTTTTCTTAAAAGCCATGGTTTTTTGGACAACTATCCCATCACCTTGGTTACCATCATTCCATCGAATACCAAGAATTAAACCTGCTCAATATTTAAAATCCCAAGAAAGAGTCAAAGCCAAGATTGTTTTTCCTTTGCGAATATTTATTATAATATTCATTTAAAATTATTTTGGAGCACTACAAGCCTAAGTCAAGGCAATTGATGATCCATTCGCTTTTCCCGTTAAACACAGATTGTGCAACATCGAAGGTAGATCCACCAGTTTTTGCTCCTTAGATTATACAACTATGGGAATAATAATTTTAAAACACGACCCCTGATCAGACGATGTAACGGAAATTTTACCACCATGCTTATCAATAATCGTTTTCACAATAGAAAGACCAAGACCTAAACCTCTTATCTTACTACTGCGCGCCTTGTCTACGCGATAAAAACGTTCAAAAATACGTTCTCTATCTTCTTGAGGAATTCCAATTCCATTATCTTGAACAAGTAAGCAAATATTTTTCCCATCTTCCTCTAATGAAATGTCTATTTTAGGAGACTTTTGAGAATATTTTATGCCGTTATCAATAAGATTACTTATCGCCAATTCTAGTAAAGAAGGATCAGCTAAAATCACATGATTATCTGAAAGCCGATGAAAAATAATCTCTGCCCCATCATGTGCCTGCATCATCATATTAACACAATTATCGACAATATCTTCAACGTTACAAGATATAAGACGTGATGGCGTCATGTTTTCAATATCAGAGAGCATTAACAAAGCATTAACCAAATCATTTAACTTATTAGAGGTGTGAAAAATTTTCTCCGCTACATTCTTTAACATATCAGGTGATATGTTAGGATGATCTAAAAGTGTCTCAGCAAATCCTTGTATCACTGTAATAGGAGTTCTTAATTCATGCGAAGCATTAGCAATAAAATCCTTACCCATCTGTATCATACGATAATCAGATGTTTTGTCTTGTAAAACCAATATTGCTCCCCTTCTTTTCAAGTTGAAAGAAGCAATAACGTCCAAATATATTTTTTTCCCCTCGTCCAAGATTATTGTTTCTTTTATTGGATTATCCTCTTTTTGACATAAGAGCAACTGTTTGCGACATAGTTTTAATAATGTTCCCTTTTTATCAATGCTATGAAAATCTTTTCCCAAAAGCTCGTCTTTCGAAATACCAAGCATATTGCATGCAACATCATTAACATAAGTAACGATATTTTCACTATTAACACCTAATACTCCCTCCATCAAAGATTGCAAAATAGCTTCATTTTCGTTACGTTGACTTGTTAAACTATCAATTTGTTTTCTAATTCTTCCAGAAAGAGAATTCAATGTTAAGGCTAGTTGTTGAAATTCTTGCGTATTAGTCATCATCTTATCAATATCAATACTAGGCAACTTTTCCGTTTCTCTATTTTGATATGGCTGAATAGTTTTAATGATATTTCTAATCGGTTGACTTACCCTATGCACAAGCACGTAGGCCATAATCACATACACCAAAAGTAAAACTATTGCAAAAATTAAAAATCCAAACTCTAAATCTTCGCGTAGTTCCCTAATTTGTTTTAATGGAAAAGCTGCCCTAACAACAAAAGATTGTCCTTGAAAAATGAAACTCTTCGCAATAAAGGCAAAATCTTGCCCAAAAGTTTTCGATGTCCTCTCATTATATCCGTAACCTTTCTTCATCGCTTCTTCAATTTCTTTTGCCATTTTCAAATCACTAAAATCCTCGTGAGAATCGTAAATCGATTTACCTTGAGCATCAAAAAGGGTAATACGATAAAAATTAAATTTTTCTTTCTCCTTAAACCATTTTATTAAATCATTAATATTTTTCTCACCTTGCGCTTCTGTAATGATATTCTCTACTGTATCCTGCAAAGATTTTTTTGCAATATTACTCACTGTCTTACCCAATAAAGGTAAAATGAGCACTATCAACATCAAAAATAAAACGATGTCACCAAAAATTATTTTTTTTCTAAAACTAAGCATTTTCCAAAGCCGTTATTTCTTTGTATCCACTGGCAGTAATAAGAAGAGTGTTTTCATACCTTACTCCTCCTAATTTCTCTTTATAAAGACCAGGTTCAATTGTTATCAACATATTAGGTTGCAGAATTACATTTTCATCTTTACCTATACGAGGAAATTCATGTACTTCCATACCTATACCATGTCCTAAACGATGTAAAAAATATTGTTTCACACCACGAGTTGCAAGAATTTCTCTTGCTGCCTCATCGACCATCTCTAAACTCGTTTTTGCTCTACAAAGATTAACTGCCGCCTGATATGCCTCTTTTACACACACATCAAAATATTTTAATGTTTTGTCTTTACAATGAAAAAAAATTGTGCGCGTCATATCAGAACAATAACCATTATAAACAACCCCAACATCCATTAAAACAATATCATTAGCTCTTAATTTTGTATTGTCACAGCGATGATGTGGACAGGCTGAATTCTTACCAAAACAAATGATCGATTCAAAAGACAACTTTTCGGCACCATGTTGCAGACAAAAAATTTCAAACATTAAGGCCACTTCTTTTTCTGTTATTCCCTCTTTTAAATGTTTAACCACATATTCATATCCACTAAAGGCAATCTTTGCCGCCTTTTTCATCGCTTTAATTTCTTCGTCATCTTTAATTAGTCTAATATCTCTAAGAGGGTCGTTAATCGACAAAAAAATAATTTTTCCTGCGTTTTCTTTTAATTCTAATGCATGATGATATGATGTCTTATCACCGATAAAGGCTATCCTTTTTATCTTCTTGCGCGAGAAAAAATTATTCATATTTTCCGAAGACATTAAATGAGTTGGAATTTTTGTTTTTACCTTCACTTCTAATAAATACCTATGATCTGTAAATAACACGGCCCCATCTTTCGTCACAAAAAGTTTCCCATAAGACAGTGGCACATGCGTCAAATAAAGAAGATCTAAAGGACTTTCTAATAAAATCGCATCAACTTTTAATTTTTCAACTACTCCACTTAAAGTATTAATCCTTTTCAAATCTTCCTCCTTTTGTCAAAAAAAGTTCCATGAAATCTTTTTCTTTTAATTGTAAAAATACAGAATTGCCCAGAGGGTCAAACATGTTTTTACCTTCCTGTAAAAAAATCTTGGCTATTTTATTTGCCTCTTCTTGCGAAAATATTTTCCTCTTCGCTTTAATGACCCTGCATATCTCTCTTGCTCTTTTCTTTTCCCTACCCATATCATTAATCTCTTCATGTAGAGCTAATAAAAACAAATCTCTGATATCATTTTGATGGATAAACTCTGATATACCATCTATTGCCACTGTCATCTTGCCAACAATACGAAATTCAAATCCCATCTCTTCTAACCTATTTGCATTATTTTCCAAAAGAGCCATGTCGTCTAGTAAAATGTCTAATAAAATAGGTGCTAATAATTTTTGTCTGCTACCGCTCGAGATGTCACTAAAACTATCAAAGACAAGCCTACAATAGGCTGCCTTGAGATCTAAAATTAATATTCCATCTTGAAATCTTTTCGAACAACCTCCATCGAGTAAAAGATAATGACTAAATTGTTTTATCGGCTTAACTTCTTCTAAAAGCTCTTCTTGTTCTAACCGAAAAGAAAAAAGCTCTTCTTGTTTCATAGTAGCATCAAAGGAGGGTAAAATTATTTCCTCTACCCTACTAATGCTTTCTTCACGAGTAAAAGTAGGAGTAAAAGAAAAACCATTGTAAAGGCTATTTGATACTGCTTTTTTGACCATGTCTTTGACATATTTTATATCTTTTATTCGCACAAATGTCTTTTGAGGGTTAACATTAACATCTAAAAAACTACTCGGCATATTCACATGTAAAATAAAAATAGGCTGCCCCTTTTCCTCCATGGTCGTAGCATACCCATCTTTTACCGCCTGAGAAATAAAACCAATATGAACACTTCTTTTATTTAGTAAAAGATATTGACCACTTTTCGTCTTCCTATAATTCTGAGGTAGTCCCACAAAACCATATATGTTCATAGGACCATCTTGTAGAGCTATTTGCGTCATTTCTTTAATAAAAAAACCGCCAAAAATATCGCTTATTCTCACTCTTAAAGCTTCGATTGGTTCTTTTTCATTAATTGGCGGAACAGAAAAAATTTCTCTTTCTTGTGACACATACGAAAAAGCAATTTCTGGATAAGCCAAAGCAAAATTATGCATAACATTTAAAATGTCAGATGCACAAAGAGTCTCTATTTTTTGAAATTTTTTTCTTACCGGTACATTATAAAACAAAGATCTAACTTCGATCATCGTGCCTTGTGATCGTGCAGCAGTTTCAAAGCTCCCTATTTGTCCAGCATCTACTTGTAAAAGGCCTCCGCTTTTATTTTCCTCAGCTGATAAAATGCGCATATGAGAAACAGCGCCAATCGACGATAGAGCCTCTCCTCTAAATCCTAATGTCATTACCTGTTGTAAATCATCAAAATTCTTTATCTTTGAAGTGGCATGACTTTTTACGGCATCCACCATTTCCTCTTTAGGAATACCACAACCATCATCATCTACTTTTATATATTGTTGTCCTCCACCTTTAATCTCTACTCTTATTCTTTTTGATCCGGCATCAATACTATTTTCCACTAATTCCTTTACTACTGAGGCTGGATTTTCAATAACCTCGCCTGCAGCGATAAGATTAACTAGATCATCTGGCAACACTTGAATTTTCATTGAGATATACTAAAACTGTTCTTACAATAAACTTAAACATGAAAAAAAATCAACAGGCACTTTTTATTATAACCACGCTAAAAAAGCACGGGTATGTTGCCTACTTTGCAGGAGGCGCCCCTCGTGATATCATACTAAAACGTCCTATTGATGATATCGACATAGCAACCGATGCTTCTCCCAACGTAATTCGTCGTTTATTCAAGAAAACTGTTCCCATAGGCATAGCCTTTGGCATCGTTTTAGTCATTATCGACAATAAAAAATTTGAGGTGGCTACTTTCCGTAAAGATATTGGATATTTAGATGGAAGACATCCAGCAAAAATTACTTTTACAACTGCTCAAGAAGATGCAAAAAGAAGAGATTTTACCATTAATGGTATGTTTTACGATCCTCTTGAAGATAAGATTTTAGATTTTGTCGGAGGACAAAAAGATCTAAAACTCGGCGTCATTAGAGCGATCGGAGATCCACAAGAACGAATAAAAGAAGACAGATTAAGGATGATAAGGGCTGTGCGTTTTGCTACAAGATTTAACTTTAAAATTGAAGAGAATACGAAAAGGGCAATTTTACTATATTCTTCCGATCTTTTCCCCCACGTGGCCATTGAACGCGTATGGCAAGAATTTAATAAGATAGCAAGTAACAATACTTTATCCTCTTCTTTTCTACTCCTACATGAGCTCGGACTTCTTGCTACCATTTTCCCAAGCTTAAAAAATGTCACTTTGGAAGAGTTAAAAAAAAGACAAATGCCTTTTAAAAAATTTCCGCAAAATACTCCTTTAATTTTGTATATAATCTCACTATTTTCCAATCTCTCTTCGAAAGAAGCTGAAATTTTATGCAAAAAACTAAAAATCTCTAATAAAGAACTAAAGGTAGTAAAACTATTTTACCTCGCCAATGAGCTATTAGAAAAAGAAACTGAAGATCATCTGTGGGCTCATTTTTTTACTCACGATGATGCCGATATGTTACTCGAGGTAATGAGTGCTTTTCACAAGAGGGAAAAAATAACAAATGTCATCAAAAAGAAAATAATTTTACAAAAAGCAATACTACGTCTTAAGGAAAATAATCCCGTGGTTAAAGCCGATCATTTAGAAAAACACGGAATAAAACCAGGAAAATCCATGGGCCTTTTATTAAAAGAAGCAATAAAAATATCGATAAATGACTTTTTAGAACATCCTACTCCAATTATTGCAAAATTAAAAAAAACTCATCTGTGGCCTAAATAACTTCATCATCAATTTTTCACTATTTTCTTTTATTGATATTAATTCTATAATTGTTCCTTTTCAAAAAGGAGAGAGTTATGTCTGTTAAACTCATAATCGAAGTGGGAGGATATCTTTTATCGGTTGCTAAAGACATATCTATACCAGGATCCATTGCTTATGTTGGTGCTTCTTTATTTACAAAAATCAATCCAATGACAGCTGCAACGACTGTGGGACTTGCTAATCTCATCTCTAAAAAAATAACACAACCTTTATTTGCTCAGGCCTATCCATCATATGCGCGTGCTGTAGAAAATGCAGAGGCAGCCCCTAATGGAAATAGGGAGGAAACAGCATTAAGTTCAGATGGCAAAACATTCATCGATACCCTTATGTTCGCAGGTAGCTACTTTGCCTCACAATATCTGGTTGAAAAATTACATTTAGATACACTGGCGGAACAATTAATATTCGGAGCTTTTCCTAATACGCGTGGTTTTGTTTACTTTATTATTACAGCCTCAAAAATTTCTTGCTACGCTGTAGGAATACTTATCGTTGGCGGGTTTTTATACCAACGATATCATGTTGTGGTAGAGCAAAAGATAAGTATTTTATATACATATATGAAAAATAAAATAGCTTATATTTTTTCTTAAGGTATTTTCATAACGACAACAGTAATATCATCTGCTTGCATGACGGTTTTAGAAAAATTCTTAACTTCGTCAAGTAGTTTAAATACTAAATCCTGAGATGACACAACATCTTGTTTAGATAAAAAGAGATGTAATTTTTCCTGACCAAACAACTGATTGTTGACATTCATCGTTTCAATGACACCATCACTATACGCCAGCAGAACATCTTCTTTTTGTAGAGAAATTTCTCCTATTTTTGCATCTATCAAATCTTTAACACCAAAGGCAATATTATCACTTTTCAATTCTATAAGTTCTTCTCCTCGCTTTAAGAGCGCAGGAGGATGTCCACAAGAGGCATAGTGCAAAACATTTGTTTTTTTATTATAAATACCAAGCCATGCGGTAATAAACATGCTATTTTCTTTTGTATCTAAAAAGAACAATTCACTTGCCATCATAATTGCCTTTTTCAAATCGTAACCTGTCGTTACACATGCGCGTAAGATGCTACGCATACTTAAAGAATAAAGACATGCCGAAATACCCTTACCAACGGCATCAGCTACACAAATAAACACATTCTCTTCTCCTTGTGGCAAAAGATCGTAAAAATCCCCACCAACTTCTCTTGCCGGCAAATAACCGTAGGCGACATCTAATCCTTCAATTTTCTTGACAGAAGAAGGGAACATACTTCTTTGAATTTGATGTCCAATACGCAGTTCACTTATTAATCTTTGTCTTTCAATTAAATGTTTTTCCTCTTCTTTTTGATGTTTTACTAGGGAATTAATCATATCATTAAATGTAGAACCAATGGTATTAATCTCAAACCCCAAAGAATGCCTCTCATATCTAACGGAAAAATCATAATTCTTTATTTTCTGCATCACCTGATACAAATTTTTCAATGGCACTGCCATTTTAAAAGTTAAAAAGCCAGCAATAATTAATCCCAAAAAGGCTAATCCCATAAGAGACATCATATGAATAAAATAACTATGCATATGTAAAGCCCTTAAATGTTCTTCCAACGTTGAGATGAGCAACATAAAATCGACATTTTTTATTTTATTTAAGACGGCACAATAGTTATCATTCTGAAAATGTAAAAAGTAAGCATTTTTTATTTTATTATCATGAGTCGTTAAGATGGTATTTTTTTGTTCTTCCGAGGAAAGATATTTTCCTCTCCAATTATCATCTGTTGTATACATGATTTTACGTGCATTATTCACAACGGAAAATTCATAGGACAAATTAATATCCTTATAGAAAAAATCATCTAACGAAAAAGAAAGAACTAATAATCCTTCTTTACCATTTTCAATCGTTACTAGTCTACTTAAACAAAAAAGAGTACCATCGATAAAAACAGCTTCTTTTTTTTCCATAGCCTCATAATAGAGTTTTTTGGAAAATATTTTTCCCATTTCTTCAGGGTTTGCCGATGCTACGCACGATAGTTTATTTTCAGTATTATAAGATAATAAAAACGCGAACTTGTAATTAGTGATTTTGTTCATAATAAACGGACCTTCTTTCACTAACTCTTGTAAGATTTTTTCCTGTTCCTTTATTTTATTTTGAAAATTATTGAGATAAATTTTTTGTATCGATTCTAACGACGTAAAAAGTTCCGTTCTTTTTTCTCGATAATCTTCGACATACATAAAAATTGCGTGAAAGAAAAGAGGCAAAACTAAAATAATAAGACTAATGATAAATACTCGACCTGACAAAAAACTTTTAATAGGGGAAAAATCTTTTTTATCCATATGATTATAAAAAGTCTAACAAATCCTTTGGTAAAACATATTATTAAGCTCAAAGAGGATGGAAAATATCGCAAAGAATATCAAGAAGTAATAGTTCCTGGCAAAAAGATGATCCAGGAAATTTCCAAAATATATATTCCAAAAACAATCATTATAACTCATAAAGCTCTTTTATCTGACATTAACGCTTCTACCATTTTAATGACAACTGATGATGTTATGAAAAAGATATCCGGTTTAAAAGAACCGGAGGGTATATTAGCAATTTTCCCCATGCCAGAAGAGCCGCTTACCATAGAAAAAAAAGAAAGATTATTAATATTAGATGGCCTTAACGATCCTGGAAACGTAGGCACCCTTATACGTACGGCCTATAGTTTAAACTTCGATGGTGTCATATTTACTCCCAATACTGTTGATCCCTTTAACGAAAAGGCTATGAGAGCTGCCAAGGGAGCTAGTTTTTTTATTCCTCTTTTCCACAAAACCCCAAAAGAGATCCAAGAGATTACAAAAAAAGAGAACCTTAATGTCTATCTTGCCGACATTAAGGGCAAAAACATATCATCTATAAAATTCAAAAGGCCAATGGCCTTGATTTTAGGCAGCGAATCTCACGGAAGCAATTTATCCCTTGGGGAAAAGGTCACTATTCCTATGCATCATAATGCTGACTCATTAAACGTAGCAATAACCGGTGGTATTTTCATGTATATCATGCATAATGCTTGATTTTTGCAAAAATTACCTGTTTAATTAATTACAAAAAAGGAATTTATTATGTCAAAGATTGCCTCTATAAATAGTCTAGAAATATTAGATTCTCGTGGAAATCCTACTGTAGAAGTAGTAGTGACAACTACCAATAATATCGTAGGAAAAGCAAAAGTACCATCAGGAGCATCAACCGGGGAAAAAGAGGCGCTAGAGCTTAGAGATAAAGACAAAAAGAGATTTCATGGTAAGGGAGTATTAAAGGCTGTTTTTAACGTAAAAGGACCCATTAGCAAACTACTTATTGGCAAGTCGGTCTTTGAGCAAGAAGAGTTAGATCAACTGATGATCGATGCAGATGGTACCGAGAATAAAGCCAACTTTGGTGCTAATGCCATATTGGGTGTATCTCTTGCTATTGCCAAAGCGGCTTCAAAAGAGAAAAAGCTACCACTTTATCGTTATTTAGGAAAAGAAGAAGCCCATCTACTGCCATGTCCCATGATGAATATTATTAATGGAGGCGCCCATTCTGATAGTCCACTGGAATTTCAAGAATTTATGATTCAGCCGATAGGCGCTCCTTCTTTTAAAGAAGGACTTCGTTTTGGTGTTGAGGTATTTCACACTTTAAAATCTATCTTAAAATCCAAAGGACAAGTGACAGCTGTTGGTGATGAGGGAGGATTTGCTCCTCATTTTGCATCCAACGAAGAAGCTCTTGATTTTATTGTAACAGCGATAGAAAAAGCGGGTTTCAAACCACAAAAAGACATAGCAATTGCACTCGATCCTGCTGCTTCTGAATTTTATGATAAAGAAGAGAAAAAATATGTTGAGAAAAAGAAAAAATTAGCCAAACAAAAGTATAATGCTAAAACATCTGAAGAAATGATTTCCTATTTTCAAGAGCTTTGCCGAAAATATCCGATAATATCCATCGAAGATGGTCTTGATGAAAATGACTGGTCTGGCTGGAATAGCATGACAAAAAAGATGGGAGAAAAAACTCAAATTGTTGGAGATGATATTTTTGTTACCAACATAAAACTTTTACAAAAGGGCATTGAAGAGAAAGTTGCAAATGCCATACTAATAAAGCTAAATCAAATAGGTACTCTTACTGAAACCTTAAAGACTATAAAACTAGCGCAAAAGAACAACTACAAGACAGTAATATCTCATCGTTCTGCTGAGACTGAAGACACCTTTATTGCAGATTTAGCTGTTGCTGTTAATGCTGGGCAGATAAAAACTGGCTCTGCTTGTAGATCTGACAGGATAGCCAAGTATAATCGTCTTTTAGAAATAGAAGAAGAGCTTGGCAAAAAAGCTAGCTTGGCAAAACTAAACTAATTCGAATGTCTTAATTTGTGTTTAAAGGCAGAGACTGTTCTTTTATGCTTGATAAAAGTATTTATTCTTTAACTCGTTGCTATACGGGTTTGATTAAATATGTATCTATACAACAAGATCAACTCACATAAATTGCTCATATTTCAATCACTCAATGTTAAATCATAAAAATAAACACATAGTAGAAATTTTTCTAAAAAAATTTGCATAAAAAAATTACAAGTATAAAATATTCCTTTTTGTAAAAGGGGATATTATGCGTTTATTTTTGTTTTTCTTAACTTCTTCATTTTTATTACTCCACACTCATACATTAGCAGCAATAGAACTTCAAGAACTGACTTATGACAAACTACTGACCAATCAATACACTGATCATGTTCAACATTTAAAAAAACTTTTCGACATGGTCAAAATCAAATCTGTTTTAGAATTTGGCTGCGGTTATGGCACTAAATATTTATTAGACAATTGTACTCAAGTCACCTCAGTAGAAATTGTTCTTCCAGACCAAACAAATGAGTGGTTTTTACAAACCAAACAACTATTCTCCGGATATAATAACTGGATGCCTCTTATTAAATATGGTAATATTAATTTACAAAAAGCTAACCTATTTTGTATCCGGGAAAGAAAAGATCCTGCTCTTCGTGACGGCTACTATCTATTAGAACTCAAAAATATCTGTGATGAATTGTTCACACAAAACACATACGAAATGGCTTTCGTTGATCCTGGTTTCCATATGAGAGGAGATCTGGTGAATGAATTATTCGATCGAGTCAGTATAATTGTTGCTCATGACACAAGCTACGGGCATGACGCTTATGGCTGGCGTAAGATTTATACTCCCTCTAATTATACAAAAATTTCTTTTACAACTGGCTGTGGAGTAACTTTTTGGATTCGCAATGACAGAAAAGATCTACTTTTAGCATTTGGATTAAAAGAATCACCAAAAGCACGCAAATCCTTACGTATTTTTACTTCTGATCCTCACCCGATCATGATTCAATCTTTAGCCATTGCTTTTAAACATTTAGGACATACCCTCGTTTTACCGGGATTTTCTTTTTCTACATCAAACCAGGCTGGTGGCCTTAAAATGCCGTATGGAGAACTTTTTAACAAAGACATTTTGAAAAATTATTCATTTTTACAATTTTTTTCTAAAGATCCTCAGTCTATCTATTGTAAATTCATGACCGATAATATTGAGGTTATTGAAAATGATGAAATATTGAAAAACCCACCAGATATCTTATTAGTAAACTGCCGGGAAAATGAAAATGCCATGTATGAAATTTACCAAGCAATACAAGAAACAGGCCAAAAGTTACCAAAAATAATACATTTTTCTGGCAATAATACATCTTTTTATAATCCAGCAAAGGTAAAGAATTTGATTGCCGTTGATGCGTATACTGCCTCTAGATATAATATCGACACAATAAATTGTGTATTTTGGATTCCCTGGATTGATTTTGACAATCTTCACTTTACAGGTTTTAACGATAGTACAATATTGAATACCTATATTGCTCATTATTATCGTGGATCTTTTGTACAATCTGCTAGTTGTTACTATGATTTTAGTCGAAAATTCTCTGAAGAAATACCCAACGTAATTTTTCATGCCTATCCCGACAAGCCTATCAACGAATATCCCTATTTGACACGTTCAGAAATTTTTCAAGCGATTGATGATAGTTGCGCCACTATGCACATCAAAGAAAGAGAAGGTTTTGGATATACTATTATCGAAAGTATTGCGAAAGGAAGACCTGTTTTTTTAAAGCGATCTTGGTCCATCGGTTCTCGTCTGATGAATTGGTGTATCGAAGGCAAGACTGCCTTTTTCTTTGATGATTATCAAGAATTTTATGACAAACTGAAATATTATCTTGAAAACACAGAATATAGACATCAGGTGCAAAAAGAGAGCTCTACTATTATTAGAAAAATTATAGACAATGAAAAGCAATTGCGCGTTTTGGACGCTTTTTTACAAAATCTTCTCTAGAAAAGATCCTTGAGACCTTACGATAACAAGAGGTAGGGTGAACGTGCATATTGGTAAAAAATATCGGCCTGCATTAAGAAAAGGAGCATAGATACTGCAATATTTTATTAACTATTACAAGCCATAATTTTACATGACATTTTCCATTTTCTATCTTATAATGATGTCAAAAAATGATGAAAAAAACTATAATAGTTACCGGAGCCTTTGGGTTAATTGGCTCTTATCTTTTAAAAGCTCTTACTAAGATAAATTATCAAATATATGCGATTTCTCAAGAACTTCGGCAATCATCGCAAGAAAACATCAAAGTTATTCAGTGTGATTTGTTGGATTTTCAAAAAACCCAACAAATAATTAAGTCAATCAAAGCTGATTATTTAATACATCTTGCCTGGTATGTTGAACACGAAAAATTTTGGCAAGCAAAAGAAAATATGACGTGGATAGCTGCTAGCATTAACATTTTAGAATCTTTTGCAAGTTCAGGGAAAAAATTTATTGGCATAGGATCATGTGCAGAATACGGGATAAACAATCCACAACCAGATGAAAATACTCCATGTAATCCAAATTCTTTTTACGGTTTTGCCAAGAATACCACAAGAACATGTCTTCAAGAATATTGTAAATTACTCAACTTGGAATTCGCATGGTTTAGGTTATTTCATCTCTTTGCTCCGGAAGAATCTGAAAATCGTTTTTTTAAAAAATTAATAAACTCACTTAACAACAATAAAATTTTTATCTGTAATGAACCTAAGGCTATTCGAGACTTCCTTTGCATCTCTGATCTGACGGAAATCATTGCTGCGATTTTAGAAAAAGATACTGGTATTCTTAACATCGGTTCTGGTCATCCAATAATTATGGGAGAACTAGCCACTTTAATCGCCAAGCATCTGCACAAAGAACATTTGCTTCGACTATCTAAATCAACTCATATTCCATCAATATTGATTCCAAAATTAGAAAAATTTAATTCTTTTTATTCTTACAAATATCAATATCTATTACCTCATAATCTCGCACAAATTTTAAAACTGTACTCATGACTATCATCAAAAATTCTAAACTTGTGTATTATCTTAATAAAAATTACAATTTTTCCTTATGAAAACCAATATTGTTTGCTCATGTTGCGGGAAAGATGTTAATTTTGCTTTTTTTGTGAAAGACATAAACCGTAAAGTTTCCAATAACGCTTTTTCATACTACAAATGTAATTCTTGCAAATATCTTTTTTTATGGCCCATACCAGAAAATTTAAACGACTATTATCCTAAAGAATATTATAAGATTCCTTCATCAATTTCCGAACTTGAAAAATCAGCAAAATTTGAGCAATACAAGATAGATCTCGTAAAAAGCTTTATATCTACAGGGAATTTATTAGAAATAGGTCCTGCTACAGGAGAATTTGCTTATTTGGCAAAACGTGCAGGGTTTAATGTAGAAACGATAGAAATGGACACTAATTGTTGCAACTTTCTAACCAATGTATTAAAAATTTCCGCTATTAATACCCAGAATATCATAAGTACATTAAATAAATTGTCAAAATTTGACATTATCGTTTTGTGGCAAGTAATTGAACATTTACCTGACCCATGGACAGTCTTGAAAACCTTAATAGGACATTTGCGACCAAATGGATTACTAATAATCTCGGCACCTAATCCCGATGCTTTACAATTTCGTATATTTGGAAAATTTTGGACGCATTTGGATGCTCCTCGTCATCTCTCATTAATACCAATGAATACCTTAATAAGGTATATGGAAAAGCAAAAAATTCCATTATTATTTTCCTCTACAAAAGATAAAGAAGCAAAAAAATGGAATGTGTTTGGATGGAAAATGTCTCTTAATCAAATATCAAAAAGTAAATTTTTAAGAAAGGCATTAAGTTTAATAGGATTATTTTGTAGCATTTTATTGCACACTTTAGAAAGCAGGAAAAATTATGGAACTTCTTATACAGTAATTTTTTCAAAGAAATGATTTTATGAAATTTTCTATCCTTTTACCCACTAGAAATCGATTAGAATTGTTAAAGTATGCTATATATTCCGTAATTAATCAAGATTATGATAATTGGGAAATTATTATATCAGATAATTACTCGGAAGAAAAAATATTTGAATATGTTGCTTCATTAAAAGACCCTCGAATAAAATATTTTAGAACTCATGCTTTTATTCCGGTAACAGAAAATTGGAACAATGCTTTAGAAAAAAGCTCAGGAGATTACGTGATTATGCTAGGAGATGATGATTGTTTAATGAAAGGATACTTTACAACCGTAATCAAGCTTATAAAAGAGTTTTCTCCTTTTGATTTCCTTTATACAGGAGGATTCATGTATGCTTATCCTGGAGTCTATCCAAACTATCCGGAAGGTTTTTTTCAATTATTTATAAATGCAACTTTTTTTAAATCAAAAAGACAAGCATTTTGGTTAAATTATCCAGAAACAGCCAGCGCTATAGAATCATCCTTGAATTTTAAAAATCATTTTGCCTTCAATATGCAATATGCTCTAATAAGCCGAAAATTTATTAATTTATTATCTAAAAATATGCCTTTTTTCCAATCACCTTATCCAGATTTTTATGCTATGTTAGCAATGATGTTAAACGCAAAAAAAATATTAATATATCCATTTCCAATAGTAACGGTGGGAATATCAAAAAAATCTTTCGGATTTTATTTCGTCAATAACCTTGAAACAGATGGCATAAAATTTTTAAACAATTCTTCATTAAGTAGAATTACAGATTCTCTAAAATCATCTTTGCTCCCAGGTTCTGAGCATTATTCAAATTGGCTATTTGCAATGGAGCAATTAAAATTAAACTACAAACAACAATTTCATCTAAAAATCAATTACAGAAGATACAGATTATTACAAACCATTGTTGCTTTCAGAAAATGGATCAGTAAGCAAAAACACTCCCACGCAATATTATTAGACACCTGGAAACGCTTAACTTTTTTAGAAAAACTATCTTATGGTTATGTATTTTATTGTGGGGCCTGTTGGTTGCGTTTTATGTCTAACAAATATAACCGCAAGCTGGGAAAATTTTTCATAAAACTATTAAGAATAAATGATTCCTTACGACATTACGAAATCAATCAAAAACATACCAATATTAAAGAAATTTTTGACAATATAGACCCTAATAATTTTAAAAGAAATTAATGCCTTGTTAAAAGATTTATTTTCCAATTTTTTTGGCAAAGGATGGACAGTGATAATGTCCCTCATATTCATTCCTTATTACATTGCACTAATGGGAATAGAAGCCTACGGTATTGTTGGTTTTTATACCACTATATCAATTTTATTAACCGTCTTAGATTTTGGATTAAGTACAACACTAAATAGAGAAATAGCAAAAAATCATCATTCACAAAATGCTCAAGAAATACGAGATCTCACCAGAACTCTAGAAATAGTTTATTGGATAATAGCTGTATGCGTTGGAATTTTTCTATTTATTCTAATCTCCTATTTTTCAAAAGATTGGTCTTATAAAATAAGTTTTTTATCAAAATTTTACATGGGAATAGCTGTATGTTTTCAAATGCCTTTTGCCCTATATTCAGGAGGATTAATTGGATTAAAACAACAAGTGCTTCTTAATACAATAATTACCATATCTTCGACATTTAGATGGGCAGGAGCTTTTGCAATACTTTACTTTATTTCTCCAACAATTACTTTATTTTTCATTTGGCAAATTATTATAAATTTTTCCCAAACCATTATTACCGCTATTTTTTTGTGGAGACATCTTCCATGCAGGACACAATTTGCAAAATTTAATAAGTTGTCCTTAATTAAGGTAAAAAATTTCGCAACTGGAATTACTATTATAACAATACTTTCAATAATTCTCACTCAAACAGATAAAATAATTTTAGCGAAACTTCTTCCGTTAGAAACATTCGGATATTACAGCTTGGCAACAATGATTGCAAATTCAATCAATTTTTTCTCAGCCCCTATATGTACCACCTTCTTTCCCAGATTTACTAATTTACACTTTGACAAGACAGAAGAACCTCTAAAAAACACATATCATATCGGTTGTCAGTTAATGACGGTGATAGTATTACCAGTAGCAGCATTATTAATATTTTTTTCTCCAGAAATTGTATACCTATGGACACATAATGCAATAACAATAACTAAAACTAGTTCAATAATTAGCCTTTTAACAATAGGATACCTTTTTAATGTTTTCGTACAATTACCTTATTTTCTTCAACTTTCTTACGGATGGACAAAACTCGCGGTATGTCAAAATATTTTCGGCATTATATTACTAATACCTCTACTTCTAATAGGCATTCACATACTAGGAGTAATTGGAGCTGCTATCATATGGATAATGCTAAATTTGGGGTATATTTTAATTACTATACCTATTATGCATAAAAAATTACTTACCTCAGAAAAAAAAGCTTGGTATTTTAAAGATGTTTTATTGCCTTGCCTAGGAATTTTGCCAATTTTAATCATATCTCGTTATTTTTTTCCAAAAAATCCTATTAGCGACATTATTGTAATACTATATTTAATCGGAGTTTTTCTAATTTCTTTATTAACAACTATTTTACTTTGCCCTCATGCTTATCGCTGGCTAATCGAAGAAATAAGAAAATGGTTACCTAAACATTTTCTAAAAAATATCGATCAAAAAAATGTTCCCTGAAAAAAATAATGGGAAAGAAAATCTGAATAAAAATCAAAAAAGCAATTTTATATTTTTTTTCTATCATTTTTTTTAGAAATAATGGGAATAAAAAAACATAAATTGAAATTAGAGTAAGAAAAAAATAGCTCTTGGCTACTTTAATTCGATTTCTAAAAGACAAATAATCAATATATGTAGAATATATCACCTTACCATTATTAAGTTCTCCTGTTGTAGCGCTTCCTATATGGTTAACATAACTATCAATACATGTAGATAATATCCACCCTCGCCTTTTTGCTCGCAAACACCATTCCAGATCTTCAAAATAAAGATAAAAATCTTCCGCTAAAAAACCAATATCTTCCACACATTCTCTTTTCACTAAAATACTCGCCCCAGTAAGATAATCGATTTTATAATCATCTTTTATGTATTCATACTGATTTATACTAAATCCAGTTCCAAATAATCGGTTATAGCGACCATAAACTTCATAATTACCTTTTTCATCTGTTAACCTGCTTCCAATAATTCCTACTTTTTTATCACTTCTTTTAGCCACATAATACATAAGATTAGTTAAGGAATCTTTTTCAACAGTCGTATCATTATTCAAAATCCAAAGATACTTCGCATCTAAAAATTTAATAGAAAAATTAAGGCCAATATTACAACCATATGCAAAACCTTGGTTTTTCAACTTCTTAATTTTAATTAAGAAAAGCTTAGAAGAAAGGTTTTTCGGAATATCCAAAAAAATTCGTTGCTCCTCTGAATAAGTTAGAATAGAATTCGACTTTCCAATATTTGCAAGACCTATCTTCAATTGTTCAACAGAATCATTAATCGAAACATTATCAACTATGACAATATTAAAATCTTGATATGACATAAGCAATAGACTACGAACACAATCTAAAGTGATTTTATATTTATTGTAATTTACCAATATCACTGTCACGACATTCATACATTATTCCAAGGGATAAATTCTTGATCTTTTTTAGCAATCACAGTAATTGGTAATGGCCATGTAATTTTACAAAAAGAATCATTCCATCTTATGCCCCTAGAACACTCAGGATGATATTTTTCCGATATCTGGTAGAATAATAGTGTCTCATCCTCAAGCGCCTGAAATCCATGAGCACATCCCTTTGGAATGATTAAAGATTTTAAATAACTATTTAACTCAAAAGCTTGCCATTGTCCATAACTTTCTGAATCTTTTCTCAAATCAATAATCACATCGTAAATCGCTCCCTGAAGACATGTAACAATCTTTATTTCTTCATGCGGTGCTATTTGAAAATGCATACCCCTAACTGTTCCTTTCTTCTTATTATAAGAATAACTGCTCTGCATAATATGAAAAGAAAAACCTAGTTTTTCTATTTCTTCGTGGCAAAAAATACGCGCAAAAAAACCACGCTCATCAGAAATTTCTTCAGCTTCAATTAAAAATGCATCTTTTATTTTTGTTTCTTTAATTATCAAGCAATAATCTCCGGTTCAGGAATAGCAACAATAAAATGCCCTCCCCAAGTTTTCACACAACTTAATTGCTTAATAATCTCTTCTTTTAAATTCCATGGCAAAATTAGTATATAATCAGGTTTATCTTTTTCAATAGTTTTTGGATGTAATATGGGCAAATGCGATCCTGGTAAATACTTATCTTGTTTATAGGGGCTAATATCTACTGTATAATTAAATAAATCTTGTCCTATGCCACAATAGTTTAATAGAGTATTTCCTTTTGCTGGCGCCCCATAACATGCAATTCTTTTTCCATTTCTCTTCAGTTCTTGCAACAAACTCAAAAGATTTTCCTTTACTTTAGTCACTTTTTTACCAAAATTATAATAAGTTTTGACATCCAAAAGTCCGTTATTTTTTTCTTTCTCCAGTAATGTATTTACTGATTTACTAATTGGAAATTTATCATTCCCAAAATGTTTTCCATATATCCTTAAAGACCCACCATGCGTAGAAAGCTCTTCAACATCAAAAATATCTAAACCATATTTTTGAAAAATCTTTTGTACCGTATAAAAAGAAAAATAGGAAAAATGTTCATGATAAATTGTATCAAATTGATTTTGCAAAATAAGCTGCAATAAATGGGGAAATTCTAAAGTAATCACACCATTTTCCTTTAGCCCTAATTTTAGCCCTTTAACAAAATCGTTTAAAAAAGGTGTATGAGCAAAAACATTATTACCAATGATCAAATCCGCTTGCCTACTTTGACTTAATTTCTTTCCATATGATTCGTTAAAAAAAATTATATCGGTAGGAATACCTTTTCTTATGGCCTCTTTTGCCACTCCTCCACTAGGTTCAACACCCAAGACAGAAATATGTTTTTGTACAAAATACTGCAAAAGATATCCATCATTACTTCCTATTTCCACAACTAATGAATCATCATTCAATTGCAATTTATCAATAATCATCTCAGCATATTTTTTACAATGCTCAAGCCAACTAACAGAATAAGAAGAATAATAAGCATAATCTTCAGAAAAAATATTTTCCGATTTTTCATATTCTAAAAGTTGCACCAAAAAACATTTATCGCAAAGATACAAATCCAGTGCATATTTTGCCTCTTTTGTTTTTATATCTTTAAGATAAGAATTAGCCAAAGGCGTTTTTCCTAAAGATACCATTAAAGATAATTTTTCTTCACAAAACCTACATGTTGGCATAACACATCTCCTTTTCATATTGCTCAATTTGATATAACGAAAAATCTTGCATGTCTTTACGTGTAGAATAATATGCACCGTACCATTCAATAGTATAAGATAACGCCTCTTCTAAATTCCACCTCGGTTCCCAACCGAGAAGCATTTTGGATTTGCTGTTATCAAGGCTTAAAAATTTAGCCTCATATGGATGAATGTTATCATCAATTTTCCAAGAAGCACCTTTTTGCCATTTATTGATAAGATAATCCATTATATAACGCACTTTTTTTTCACTTTCCTTTTCCGGACCAAAATTCCATCCACCAGAAAAAAAAGCACCACTTTCATAAAGTTTTTTTGCCAAAATTAAATATCCACACAATGGTTCTAAAACATGTTGCCACGGTCTTATTGCATCTGGATTTCTAATAACAACCTCTTTTCCCTGCATAATGCTCTTAATCGTATCGGGCAAAAGTCGATCTTGTGCCCAATCACCTCCACCAATAACATTACCGGCTCTTGCTGAGGCAACAAAAATCTTACTTTGTAAAAAAGAATGAACATAAGCCTTAGTTACAAGTTCACAACAAGCTTTACTGCTACTATAAGGATCCCTACCTCCAAGCCTGTCTTCTTCACTATAGCGTTTCTCTTGTTCAATATTTTCATAACATTTATCACTCGTAATATTTACTATAGTTTTAATTGATTCAACGTAGCGACATGCTTCTAAAAGATGCACGGTACCCATGATGTTAACATCATAAGTATCCACTGGATTTTTATATGATTCACGTACTAGTGGCTGGGCTGCCAAATGAAATACAATTTCAGGTTGATACTTTTGGAGACAAAATGACAGATTTTTCCCATCTCTTATATCACCTAAAATTGAAATCATTTTATCACTTAAATGACATACATCAAAAAAATTGGGATCCGTTGGTGGTTTTAAGGCATAACCTACAACTTTAGCGCCAAGCTTGTTAAGCCACAAAGAAAGCCAACTACCCTTAAAACCAGTATGGCCCGTAATGAACACATTTTTTCCTACAAAAAAATTACCGAACATCTTTTTTTACCACACTTTCCATTCTGCTTTATTATCATGCCATAATTTATTCAAATGCTCAACATCTCGTAAAGTATCCATACAAGCCCAAAATCCATTGTGTTTGTAGACCATTAATTCTCCCTTGAGTGCAATTTTTTCCAAAGCATCGGTCTCCCAATCACACGAATCATTATCTTCTAGAAAATCAAAAACTTTTCTGTTTAAAACAAAAAAACCACCGTTTATAAGATCATCATCAATGTACGGCTTTTCACAAAATTTTGTTACTTTATTGCCATCAATTTGTAGTTTACCAAATCTTGATGTTGTGCTCACTCCAGTAACCGTCACCATTTTCCCATGTTTTAAATGAAAATCCAAAACCTTACTTATATCTATGTCAGAAACGCCATCTCCATAAGTCATCATAAAATTATCACCAACGATGTATTGCTCTATTCTCTTCAAACGAGCACCTTTTAGGGCTTTGTCGCCAGAATTAGCTAAAGTAATTTTCCAACCTTCTTCTTTACATTTATTGTTGATTTGTATTTTTTTCACCTTTCCAAGCTCAACGGTAAAATCGCTATTCATAATTTCATAATTGTAGAAATACTCTTTAATCACTTCTCCTTTATATCCTAATGACAACACAAAATCCTTAAAACCATAATGCGCATAGGATTTCATGATGTGCCATAAAATTGGATAATTTCCTATTTTCACCATTGGCTTGGGTTTAAATTCAGTTTCTTCTCTTAAACGCGTTCCTAATCCACCACACAATATAACAACTTCCATCTGTTTCTCCGTTTTTTCACCTCAACATTATAAAGAGTTTATTTTTTTTCACAAACTTTTGTAGTATCAACTGAATAGTATAAATCTTTAAAAATGTTTTTTAATCCCTATAACTCTTCACAATCTCTCATCATACAGATACCTTGAAACCTGTACAATTTTTACATTATTAAATTACTCATTCAAATCTGAAATTTTATAAAAAACATGAAAAAAATCTGAGGGAACAACGCAAGGTTCTTTAAAAATTTCTTTCCAATTGCTATGTACAGGATAATTTCCACTATTATAGGAATAATGATCAAAAGGAACCACAGTATCCTGCCAGCATTTAAAATAAAAATAAGAGGACAATCTTTCAACTTCATTAAAATATTCAACAATCATGTCAGGCCTCATTTCATGTAAACAATCAATAGCTAAAAACAAATCACAGCTTTTATTAGGTATTTTTTTCAATTGATCTGGAGTAAGAAAGATAAGATCAGCATTGAAAAATTCCTCAGAAATACTTGCAAAATTATCAAAAGATCTAAATTTCATCACTTTTTTTTCAGGAAACACGGTTGTTAAATACCTTTGACTAACGTACAAAGCAGGAGGAAAATCAACTATAATATATTTTACATTTGACAACAGAGTCATGAAACAGAATGCGGTTCTACCAGATCCAGCTCCAATTTCAATAATTGAGGCGCATTTCTCTAATTTCATCGCTTTAGAAATAGACATGTATTCTAAAAGAGAGTTCAAAATATCCTGAGAAATTCTCTTACCATGAAATAATACACAAGGAGGATTTCCTATTAATGGTTCTTCTAACTTACTCAAAAGTAATTCACCATTGTTTTGTAAAATATAATTCAAAAATAATTCAGTAATTTTATTATAAGCTATGCTTTGCTCAAGGCTAAACAGATCATGTTTTTTATTTATCTCATCTAAAGAAATCTTTTCTGTTACTTGAGGTACTAATGTGCGCAGTTTTGCAGCATATGGATGATCTTCTCCGACGACCCATGTGAAATAATGCGTAGTAATAGTTTGTTTAAAATTTTCATACCCATATTCAGTAATTTCTTTTATTCCCATGCGATTCAGAAAATTCCAATATTTAGAAGAATATTTGATTAATCCCGCTTGTACATAATAGTCTTCCATGTCTTTTAGTTCTGCAGGAACCGCAGTATTATTTCTGTATGATTCCCACCAAGCCAGAAATTCTCCGTCATCCATTCCATATACAGCATTAATTACAAAAACAAAAATTAAACCAAAAAATTTCAATCTCATTTTTCTCTCCCTTTGTTAAAATGAGTAAATGCTACCACAACGGAAAGGAAAAATAAAGTTTTTTGTCAAATATTTTTTTGATCTTGCGCCTTTTCTCAAAATTTTTACTCCGTAAAATTAAATAAAAATATCACACCACCAATCTCCCTCAAGCTTAAACTCTATAGAAAAAAACTAACTTCATTGTTATATTATTAGTATGGAAAAACTTGTTTTAGAAGTAAAAAACCTAACCAAATGTTTTGGTAATTTTACTGCAGTCGACAATGTCTCTTTTGGCATAAGAACAGGAGAAATTGTTGGCCTTTTAGGGCCAAATGGTGCAGGAAAAACTACTACCATACAGATGCTGCTAGACTTAACAACTCCTACAAGTGGCAATATCACCTATTTCGATATGCTATTAAAAAAAGAAAGAGAGAAAATATTAAAAAGAATTAACCACACGTCAGGATTATCACGCCTTCCTTGGAAATTATCTGTATGGGAAAACCTTAATATATATGGATATATATATGAAGTACAAAACCATAAGAAAAAAATAGAAGAATTGGCAGAGTTATTTGAGGCTAAGCACCTCCTTTATAAAAAAACTCAGGACCTTTCGGCCGGGGAAACTACCAAAGTACTCTTAATAAAAGCCTTTTTAAATAACCCGGAAGTGTTATTACTAGACGAACCCACATCAAGCTTAGATCCAGATGTGGCTTCAAAAATTAGAAATTTCATATTAGAAGAAAAAAAGAAAAGAAAATTATCCATACTCATTACTTCACATAATATGGATGAAATAACAGAAATATGCGATAGAGTAATCTTCTTTTACCACGGCAAAATTATAGCTAGCGATACTCCACAAAAATTAGCCAAAAGATTCAAAGAAAGTGAAATTCATCTAATGGTACCACATAACAAAGAAAAACTTTTGCATGAACTTGCCATTAAAAATAATTATTTTTGGGAAAAGAAAAAGAATTTTTGCGTCATTATGCTTCCGGAAGATAATATCGCTAACTTCCTAATGCAAATAACTCAAAATTCAATAGAATATAGTGAAATAAAAATAGTACATCCATCACTGGAAGATTTCTTTTTAGCACTTAGTCAAGAGAGAAAAAAATCATGAGCATAAGAAGAATTTTTGGAATAATACTTCGTTATTTTTATGCTTTTAATCGTAATTTAGATAGATGGATAGATGCTTTCTATTGGCCAGTTTTAGATATTACCGTATGGGGTCTCACCATATCAGCACTACAAAAATCAAGTACTTTGCCAGAAATGCAAATTATTATGATTATTTCCGGTATTATATTGTGGTATGTCATTTGGCGAGGATATTATGAAGTTTCAATGAACATATTAGAAGAATTTTGGAGCGAAAACCTCATCAATTTTCTTGGAACACCAATAAAATTATCGGAATGGATAATAGCACTATTTGCAACAAGTATTATTAAACTAGCAATAACCTTCATCTTCACATCTATAATTGCTGTTTTGTTATACTCTGTAAATATCCTAAACCTACAATGGTCCCTTATCCCCATTATTATAAATCTTCTAATTGTTGGATGGAGCTCAGGACTTTTTATCGGTAGCATATTCTTACGCTACGGTACACGTATGCAATCACTCGCTTGGGCAGGGGCTTTTCTTCTAATGCCTTTTTCCGCAACATTTTTTCCACTAAACTCTTTACCTGTATGGGCGCAAAATGTTGCAGCTTTCTTGCCATCATCTTATATCTTTGAATGTATGCGTTCTTTAATTTTTACCAATATCTTACCGGAAGGAATGATTTTAAAAAGCTTTTTATTAAACATCTTATATTTTATCCTGGCAACTTATTGTTTTTATCTTTCTTTTAAAAAAGCTAAAAAACAAGGAATTTCGCATTTAAAATAGAAAAACTCGGGGTGTAGCGCAGTCTGGCTAGCGCGCTTCGTTCGGGACGAAGAGGCCGTGGGTTCAAATCCCGCTACCCCGATTCTTAAAATGTATTTAAAACAAAAACTTAAAAACGCGAGGTTATAAATCTACAAGCCATTTTTCTTTACCAATGGTCGTTTCTTCTCCATGTCCGGGATATACTTTGGTATCAAATGGCAATTTGGCTAATCTCTTTAAAGAAGATTTCATTGATTTTTCACTCGATGTCGGAAAATCTACTCTTCCGTATGTGCCCCTAAAAAGAGTGTCACCAGAAAATAAAATTTTTTCATTTTTAAGATAAAAACAACAACTGCCAGGAGTATGTCCTGGAGTGTGCAAAATTTCTATCTTTAAATCACCAATCTCTAAAATCTCTCCGTCTTCTAAATAATGATCGGCAAAACACCCCTTAGCCATAAGATTAAAAAAAAGACCGTCGCTTCCTGGTTTTTTTAAATTACCCTCGTCTAACTTATGAATAAAAATTTTTGCTTGAGTTTTATTTTTAATTTCTTCCGCTTCAGCTATATGATCCCAATGAGAGTGTGTAAGTAAAATAAAAAAAATTTTTTCTTTTAAAATAGAGGAAGAACATCCTATCGCTGGATCAATAATAGCTCCCACATAGGTCCTTTCACAGGCAATAAAATAAACATTATTATCCAAAGGACCAGATACAAATTTCTTGAATATCATCGCACCGGAGAGGGCTCGAACCTCTAACCGCCCGGTTCGTAGCCGGGTACTCTATCCAGTTGAGCTACCGGTGCAAAGCTAATATTATCTCTATATAGTAGATTTGTTTCCAGAAAGTTTTTACTTAAATTACCAAAGTTGTAGAATAATTTAAAAAAACATATATCTATGAATATTGTAATTTTAGGTGCGGGAGAACTTGGTAGATACTTGGCAATATGTCTTGCCAAGGAAAATCATAACGTCACTATAATAGACAAAGATTCACAAAAATTAGCTAAAATAAGTAGCGAAGATGATGTTGCTACTTTGTGGGGCTATGGCGCCCAATGGGAAATGCTTGATAACCTCATAGAAACATCTCCATCACTTTTTATAGCGATGACTGGGAATGATGAAACAAACCTTGTCGCATGTGCCATTGCAAAAAATTTAGGATACCCAAAAACTATCTGTAGAGTAAAAAACCTGGGATTCCTTCGTAAAACTAAATTAGATTTTGAAAGACTTTTTGCTATAGATCATTTCATCGCAGCAGAAATGTTGGCCGCACATGATATATTAAAAAGTATCATTCATCCTCATGACTTAGCCATACAGAATTTCGCTCACGGAGCGATACAAATGCGTACTATCGTCGTCCCAGAAACATGGGATAAAATGGATATACCAATTGCTAATTTAGATCTACCACATGAGATCATCATCAGTCTTATAAGAAGAAAAGTAACAACTTCTATAATCGAAGAAAAAGAGGAAGAAGTAATAATTTTCCCCCACGGTCATGATATTATTCGTCCCTTCGATGAAATCACTATCATCGGAGAAACGAATATCATGCGTAATTTGAGTAAAATATTTTATAGTCCAAAAGAAACAGTAAAATCAGTAAGTATCGTAGGAGGAAGTACTGTTGCAGCTAACTTAGCTAGCATACTATGTAAGATGAACATACAGGTAAAAATTATTGAAAAAGATGAAAAAAGATGCAAAGAACTCGCTGACTCTCTTCCCAATGCTATTATCATGAATCATGATGGCACTGATTTATCTTTCTTACTATCAGAACAGATCAATAATGCCGGCGCATTTATTTCAGCAACTTCTCATGACGACAAAAACCTTCTCATATCATTAATGGCAAAAAATGCGGGATGTAAAAAAATAGTCACCATGATCGCTGATTCAAACTTAAGTTCTATACTTGATGATTTAGACATCAAATTCACTATTTCTGAAAAAATAAATGTAGTTAACAAAATCTTCTCATTAATCCATGCAGAAAGTATTGTATCAATAGCATCATTATACCAAGATAAAGCTAAGGTTGTAGAAATAAAAATATCTCAAGATTCTGAACTCGTGGGCATTCCTATACAAGATTTGAGTAAAAAATTACCTAAAGACATGCTTATTGCCGCAATAGAGAATCGAGGTCAGGTCATGATCGGCAAGGGAGACCGAGTAATTTCTCCTAACGATACCATTATTATCATTACTAGCCCTCATAACTTGCCAGTAATCAAGGAGCTTTTCTAATCTATGCAGTATAAAGAGGTCTGCAGAATATTAGGAAAATATCTTTTACTATATAGCGCCATTTTAACTGTACCGTTTATCATCGCTCTTTATTATCACTTCTTCTCACCACAAGTTCAGGGAAATCATAGTTTGGCTTTTTTAAAATCCATAGTAACGTGTCTAATATTAAGCGGAATATTTATCTTCATAGGACAAAAAACAAAAGGAAATTTGTTTAGAAAGGAAAGCATATTTTTAGTTGTTCTCATATGGGTGATGACGGCTTTTGTTAGCGCGCTACCTTTTTATTTTTCTAACACTCTAAATTTCTTAGATTCTTACTTCGAATCTGTTTCTGGACTTACATCTACTGGGGCATCTATGATGTATCCCAAAGTTTATGACAACAATAACAAAGAAATACCTATAAAACTTACCAATACTCATGTACCCGATGTGACATACTCATTTTATGGCACTATTGCTCCAATAAAAGACAATAATGGCAAGGTATTATTTACCGGCATAGAAGCCGTAAGTAAAGATATTTTATTCTGGCGAAGTTTCATACAATGGCTCGGTGGTATGGGTATAGTTCTACTATTTCTAGCTGTGCTACCTGCTTTGGCTATAGGAGGAAAATTTTTATTTCAGGCAGAAGTTCCAGGTCCCACAAAAGACACTTTCGTCCCTCGCATAAAAGAAACGTCCTCCATTCTTTGGAAAATATATCTTTTTTTGACTATAGCTCAAGTATATCTTCTAATATGGACCAATAGAGAAATGCCTCTTATAGATGCTTTTTGTATTTCTTTTTCTTCCCTTTCTAGCGGAGGATTTGCTTTAAAAAATGCAAGTATCGCTGCTTATCATAACGTATGGACGGAATGGATAGTAATAATTTTTATGTTCCTAGCAAGCATCAATTTTGCCATTTATTTTAACTTATTTAGAGGGAAATTTTCCATTTTGCGTGATAGAGATTTTCTCTTTTTCGTATCTATAGTACTAATAGGAGTTTTTTTTACCGTTTATCCACTTGTAGGAACAGAACAATATAATCTCGACGGAACCAAGACTATCTACACTTTATCATCAGCAATAAGAGACGGGACTTTTCAATTAATTTCCGCTCAAAGCACAACTGGTTTTGTTACTCAAAATTACGATCTTTGGCCCTATTCTTCTCAAATTGTAATGTTAATTTTCATGTACGTTGGTGGCATGGCAAGCTCAACAGCCGGTGGCATAAAAACATCACGTTTTTTCATCTTAGCACAAATAATTAGAAATCGTCTTAACACAATATTCAAACCCGAACAGGTAAAAACATTAAAATTAGGTAATATTGAAGTCAGTGATAATGTATCCATGACTATTTTTTCTTTTTTTACACTCTTCGTTGTAGCTTCAGTAATAAGTATTATACTTTTAGTATTTTCAGGTATCGATCCTGAAACATCTTCTGGTCTTGTTGCTTGCATGGTAAATAACATAGGTATGGCCTTTAGAGCTGCTGGTCCTGATGGATCATTTTGTATCCTCTCTTCTTTTGGTAAAATGTTATCAATATTTTTGATGTTACTCGGAAGACTGGAATTCTTTGCTGTAATATTGCTCTTCTTGCCCAAATTCTGGAAAGAATAACGGTCTATTTAAAATCCACTGTTCAATCATCTGGTTATATTCCGGATAAAAATTATACCACACCTTATATCCACTAATAATTAAATATGCTTGAGATATATTAATTTCTCTTTGCAAAATTTGTGATACAATTTCTCTAAGCTCATTAGCACCACAATAATAAGTAGGAAAAAGATAGTTCAAAAAATCCTTAAAACAACATCCTTCCTTAAAATCATACAATAACACTCTTTGAATTCTTTCTAATAAAGCGGTGATTTGTCTATTATTCAAGCATATTTCTCTAGGTAATGATTTATTATAATTCAAAATTGTTTTCCTAAGATTTCTCCATTTAGAAATTTTATCTTTTATAATATTAACATCTTCATTTGTTAATGGTTCTGTCAAGTGTGACCAATCTAAAAGATTATTGATATAAAAGCACGAAATAAAAAGATGATTTTGCCATGGCCAAAGACAATCATTAATGAAAACTAAAGACTTGCTAGCTAAATACTCTCCGCCCAAAGACCCATCGCATTCGGCCAAAGTATCTTTATTATCAACAAACATAATATTTTGCTCATCTGATATTGCAACATTGTTACAGGTAACATCACCCATACCAAAAACGTAAACACATAAATTAGCCAACCAATAATCAATGAGTTTTATATTTAATGTATCATTATAAGAATGTCCTCCAAAAAGATCATAAATGAATTTGGCTTTGATATGTTTTTGGAATACCACTTTTTCATTTATCGCAATTGTAGGGCACACATATTTTTCTAACCTTAATAAATTTGCTAATTCCCAAATCAGAACATTTCTATATTGACGAACACCATATTTTATTACCCCAAGAGGTACATTATCCACCAAAACTACCTGTGTAATTTTTTCTTTTCTTCCATCAAATTGAGAAAAATCAATATAAGGACAAGCTTCATTAAATGCCGAATATAATTTTTTCAGCATTAATAAATAATTTTTATTGCAAAATAAAAGTCCTTGATCTTGTGTTAAATAATATCTTCTGTAGTCGTATTCATTACTACCCAAATAATTCGAATTAAACATCAAAAGCCAAAAGCCAAATACCCAACACAAAAGATCTTTAATATAAAATTTCATAATCATTAGCACTTGTTGGAAAACTAAAAATCAAAAAACAAAAAAATATCACTCTTTTAAAATCCACAAAAAATATACACCACATTTGCTTCCACTCCTAAAAAAAAAGTCTAAGTTTAGAACAAAGATTTTTTTTAACCAATATTTTTTTGCAAACGACGTACCAAGAATTCTTACATCGATCTAATTAACTGATCAGTAAAAACATCTACGCAAGACAAATAAATTCGCTCTTACATAAAAAAACAATTTCATTACAAAGAACAAAAAATGCGTAACGAAAAAATTAGCTAATTTTTTCTACCCAGTCTATGACAACATCAAATTCACTACTATCTATAATCTTGGTTTCCTTATATACAACACGAACTTGCATCTTGTAATCAGGGGTTGTCACAAGATAAACATCATCCTGTTTAACAATACTTAAAATAAGTTGTCCGCTACTTAAAACATCATGAACTTTAGAGTCGTCTAAAATAGCTTTTATTTCCCTAGAACTATGATAAAAGGGAGGTAAAACAGCAAAGCTATTTACTCCTACTAATAAAAATAACGAAAATAACATCTTTTTCATCACATCATCTCCACTTTAATAAAATATATATCTTCCTATAGCAAAACATCCTTGCGACAAACATATTCGCTGTAGATGTTCTTTTTGAAAAATCTATTCCACAATCGCTAAAACATCATCCTCTGACATTACCAGATATTCTTCTTCCTCGTTTTCTGGCTTAAATTCAGTGCCAGAATAAGAAGTAAATAAAACTATGTCTCCCACTTTTAAGGTCATAGGAATAATTTTACCATCTTTATCTTCCTTTCCAGGTCCAACAGCAATAACTTTTCCTTCTTTTGGTTTTTCTTGTGCCGCATCAGGCAAAATAATTCTTCCCTTAGTAACCACAGCAGCTGATCTCTTAATCAAAACACGATCTTGTAAAGGCTTAATCTTCATACTTTCCCCTTAATATTTTTCATTGACAAAATTTTATCTTTTATGTGTTTTTTCGTCAATTAAACAATAAAAATTTAGCAAATGAAGGGTCGCAGCGCTAAATGTGTAAAAAAATAATAGAAAACAATAATAATTATTTGGAAAAAAAGAGCTTATTGATAAATTTTAAGAATTGAGGAAATGGCTCATGAGTGAAGATTCGATATTCCTACGGGATGCCTGTGAAATTATTGCCTCCACAAAAGGGAAAAAAATAAATCGTTTATATAGAGAAAATGTCGCAACAGATTTGGCCTTTTTGTTACTCGCAGAAGCTAAACAAAATCAAACACACTTGGAAAAAAAAGAAGAAGAAGAATTCGCCAGAGTTATCAATGATTTTAGAAGTAGAGCCCTGCTACAAAGTGCCTCCGATCAATGCTTTAGATCAAATTCAGGTAAAAGAGTTTCAGATCAGCTTTTATACTTACTATTACAATATGGATCCCCACCATCTTTTTCCGCCCTGTCTCGTTTAAAATTAGCTTTACTAAAAAATTTTGGTAAACATTTTTATTTCTTCTCTCTGCCTTTGCTAAAAAAGGCCATAAAAACAAACCTAAGTAATGTAGTAATTCTAAATGAAAATGATTCTCTGCAAAAACATTTAGAGAATCGTAAAGAAGAAAAATTAGACCTCAATATCGCTCATCTAGGAGAATTTACTTTAGGTAAAGAACAGGCAAAAAAAAATTTACTGCACTATTTAAAATTATTAGATACTCCCAAGGTAACCAATATATCTATAAAAATACCGGCCTTAGTCAATCAAATTAACTTGTGCAGTTGGGATTATTCTATGTCACAAGCAGCAGAAGCTTTAAGACAAATTTACATGAAAGCTCTAACTAACAAAAAAAATGTTAGTATTGATGTTGACCAGTATGAACATTTTTCTTTCATTGTCGAACTTTTTAAAATGGTTTTAAGTGAAAGTGCCTTTTCTGATTTCTCAGCAGGCATAGTATTACAATCCTACTTCCCAGACGCTTACACGGTACAGCAAGATTTAACCTCTTGGGCAAAAAATAGAAAAAAACCAATAAGAATTAGCTTATGTAAGGGTACGTATTTAAATATAGAACAAGTGGAAGCTTCTTTAAAAAATTATCCCTTTGCCTGTTTCCATTACAAACATGAAACAGATGCTAACTTTAAACGCATGTTGGAATTTGGACTACATGAAGATAATGCTCCAGTAGCAAATATAGGTATTGCCACTCATAACCTCTTTGAAATAGCTTATGCCATAATACTAAGAACAGAAAATAAAACAGAAAAATTTTCTCACTTCGAAATGTTCGAAGGAAGAACAGCTTACATACGAAAAACTCTGCAACAACTACTAAAAGAAAATATCTTATTATTTTGTCCAATAGCTGCAGAAGAAAAGTTCGTTGAAGCTATTGCTTATATAGCACGTCGTTTCGATGAAAATACAGGAACAGAAAATTTCTTGCGTTTCTTGCCCCATCTCTCTCCAAATTCAAAACATTTTGAAGAATTAAAATGGTTATTCAAACAAAGTTGCAGAGACATTGATACGCTGCCTTCTACGTGTAGAAAAACACAAAATAGATTTCAACCCGTATTCGCCAAAACTAATGATTCGTTATTTGAAAATGAAGCAATAACTGATCTTTCTCTTTTAGATAATCGCAAGTGGGCCAAAGAAACTGTGGGGAAATGTAAAAAAACACACCCTCCAATTATTCCTGTTGTTATCGGAGATGAAGAAATAATAAAAGAACCTTATAGCATGGGCTACGACCCCTCTTATCCTAAAAACCCTTTTTATCAATACACAATTGCCGATGAAGAACTCATAGAAAAAGCAATAAATAAAACTAAGTCAGCAGAAAACTCATGGACTAACACATCAGATAGCGAAAGAGATACTATTATTGCTAACATTGCAAAAAAATATCGAAAAAAAAGACAACAATTAATAAGTATCATCATTAAAGATAGTGGTAAAAACTTCGTAGAAGCAGATCGAGAAATATGCCAAGCTATTGACTGCCTTGAATATTATCGCACACGTTTAAAGAAACTTACACAAATAAAAGATCTTGAATGTAGCCCAAAGGGCACAATATTAGTTGTCGCCTCACAAGGATTTCCTTGTGCCATGCCAACAGATGCAATAACAGCAGCATTAATTACTGGTAATACTGTTATCTTTAAACCCTCACCAGAAACAGTGTTAACCGGTTGGGCTTTAGTAAATACTATGTGGGAAGAGGGTGTATCCAAAGACGCCCTCATTTTTTTGCCATGTACTAATGAGCTTGTGGAAGAAAACTTAATAAAAGATAAGCGTATAAACTTCGTCATACTTTCAGGAAGAGCAAAAACAGCAAAAAAATTTATTTCATTAAATCCTTCCATAAAAATGTCCGCTTCTTGCGAGGGGAAAAATATCATGATAATATCTGCTTTAAGCGACAGAAGCTTGGCAATAAAAGACTTAGTTTATTCCGCTTTTAGTTATTCAGGGCAAAAATTAAATTCTTGTTCTTTGGCAATTTTAGAAGCAGAAGTATATGATGATCAAGAATTTCAAAAAAATCTTTTGGATGCTGTTTCTTCTTTAAAAGTCGGCCCTGCTGATGATCTTAGCACGGAAATAGGACCTCTAATTCATGGTTTAGATGAAGAATTAAAAAAAGCTCTTATCTTAGAAGAAGGAGAAACATGGTTATTAGAACCCAAATTAGATCATTCCAATAAGTTCCTACTAACGCCTGGTATTAAATTAGGAGTAAAACATTATGGATACACCCATTTAAATAGTTTCTCGGGTCCAATATTAGGATTGATGCGAGCAAAAACATTGGATCATGCTATCCACTTAGCTAATGCTACTTCTTATGGTCTTGCCATGGGACTACATTCACTAGATCCGAGAGAACACCAAAAATGGTTAACTCATATCGAAGCAGGAAATTGTTTCATCAATAGAGAAATGACAAATGCTATGATTAAACGGCAACCCTTTGGTGGATGTAAGGAAAGCGCCTTCGGAAGAGGATATAAAGCGGGAGGGCCAAATTTCTTAGTTGAATGCGTGCAACTTAACCAGAAGAACTTACCAAAAGAAAAAGCACCAGTAAATACATTTGTTAATAATCTTTCTTCCCTTTTAGAAAAATTAGACTTATCAGCAGAAGAACTAGGCATATGGTATGCCAGTGTTTCTAATTACGAATATTGGTGGAAAAAAATGAAACAAGAAAGAGATCCTTCTAAAATAATTGGACAGGATAATTTTTTACGATACATACCCAAAAAAAATATTACCCTTCGCGTCGATTGTAACAGCAATCTTTTTGATTCTTTGAGAATCTGCGCTGCGGCACTAACATGTGATGTTCCGCTAGAAGTTAGTTTAGATCAGGACATTCCAAAATTAAGTTGGCTAAATGCTATTCCTAAATTATCCGTAATGGAAGAAACGGAAAATGACTTTTTAAATAGAATAGAAACCGGACAAATTAAAGAAATAAGATTAACTACACCACCAACTATAACTTTAACCAATAGCGCTGCCCTATCATTTTGTCATATTAATGCTGAGCCGGCTGCAGCTAATGGGCGCTATGAACTTTTAAATTACTTGAGAGAAATGTCTATAAGTTATGACTATCATCGCTATGGTAACCTAGGAATAAGAGAAGGAGAACTAAGAACTCCTTTATACTAAAAAGAAATTGTCCATTTTGTTAACATTTAACCTAAAATATGCAGTTAAATCCCCAACAACAACAAGCAGTAGACCATGTAGAAGGACCGCTTCTTGTCATTGCCGGCGCAGGTTGCGGTAAAACACGAGTTGTAACAGCTAGAATAGCAAAACTACTATCCATGGGAATATTACCATCAGATATTTTAGCAGTAACCTTTACCAACAAAGCAGCCAAAGAAATGCAAGAAAGAGTAAAAAAATTAACTAACTCTCAAATTCTAGCCTGTACCTTTCACAGTTTAGGAGCACGAATATTAAGAGAGGTAATTCACTTACTTGGTTACACCAATAATTTTTCCATATATGACGAAGAAGATAGTTTGAAGCTAATAAAAAATTGTATAGCCTCACTGGGCATAAAAGAAGATAAGGGATTAACTAAAGCAATAAAGATGTTAATATCTCAATCAAAAAATAACCTTACGACAATATCAACAGGATCTACAAAAGAAGAAAAAGCCTTTTTAGACATCTATCCCATGTATCAAACTAGATTAAAAGAATATAATGCAGTGGATTTCGACGATCTTCTTTTTTTACCTGTCAAAATCTTTCAACAAAATGATCAAATATTATCCGAATATCAAAAAAGATGGTTCTTTATTCTTATCGACGAATATCAAGACACCAACATGGCACAATACACTTTAGCAAAAATATTATCATCAAAACATCAAAATCTCTTTGTCGTTGGCGACCCCGATCAATCTATATACTCATGGCGAGGGGCTAGATATCAAAATATCTTACAGTTCGATAAGGACTTCGCCAATGCAAAAATAGTAAAACTAGAACACAACTATCGCAGTACTAAGAAAATTCTTCTGGCCTCTAATTCGTTAATAAAAAACAATAACGCACGCTTTGAAAAGAATCTATTTAGCACTCTTGAGGATGGTGAAAATGTAAAAATATTCCTAGCAGAAACGGCTGAAGATGAAGTGAATTTTACTATTCAAAAAATATTATCCCATCACATAAATGATAAAATTCCCCTAGATGAAATTGTTATCTTCTATCGCACAAACGCTCAATCAAGAATTTTTGAAGAGGCTCTATTAAAAAATAAAATAACCTATACAATTTATGGAGGCATTTCTTTTTACGAAAGAAAAGAAATCAAAGATCTAGTTAGCTTTTTAAGACTAATAATCTCTGATACGGATTTTCTATCTTTCACAAGGACAATTATGCTCTTTAAAAATGGTATCGGACAAAAAAGCTTAGAAAAAATAAGTACCTTTGCTAACAAAAAAGGTATTACCTTTTTTGAGGTTATCAAACATGAAGAACTAAAATTATCACAAAATCAACAAGAAGAATTAAAACACCACATAAATACCATACTATCATTGCGAACGCTTAGACAAAATAAAGTAGCCATTTCAAAAATAATCAATGAAATAATAACTAGATTCAACTATCTAGAATATCTTAAAGAAGATCCAGAAACTATCGAAGATCGTCTAGAAAACATGCAAGAGTTTATCGCCAAAGCTATACAATGGGAAGATGAAGAAGAAGAGCCTACAATAGAAAAATTTTTAGAAGAAATTACCCTGATACCAAAAGAAGAAAAACAAAAAGGTAGCTCAATAAAACTTATGACCATGCATAACGGTAAAGGATTAGAATTTACCTTAGTATTTTTAACGGGCATGGAAGAAGATATCTTTCCACATATCTCCTCAAAAGGGTCTAGTGAAGAACTAGAAGAGGAACGAAGGTTATGTTACGTTGGCATGACAAGAGCAAAAAAAATACTCTACCTGACGGCAGCATCTTATCGTTTTCTTTGGGGAGAGACAAAAATAATGCAACCTTCCCGCTTTTTGCAAGAAATAAACCACAAATATGTACACTTTCTATCTCCTCTACCACACAAAATACAACCGGAAGAAAAATCAGAAGAAAATGAAAACAATAACTTCACAGTGGGAACAAAAGTAAAGCACAAAACTTTTGGCATCGGCGTTATAAAAAAAATCACAGACAGTTCTGTTGGAGATATTTTTGAGGTTTATTTTATCGATGACAAAATTACGCGCACATTGGCTTCAAAATATGCCAAACTTATTATCGCAAATTAAAGCCCTTTGGGATTGTTAACATACTGCAATATATGTCCTTTAATTCTATCACGAAAAGTGGGACTCGCAAAATTATGATCGAAAGATGGAGCATCTTTGTGAGGTATTAAAAAATGAAGCGTGCTTTTTTTTGCTGTCAACACATGTTGCATATCCAGCATATATACATAATCATTTGTACTTATATAATGATCTACTCTGCGGCAAAGCGTATCATCAATAATAGCAGCAGGAGATATAACAACAACAATAATTCTCTTTCTCTCTTCTGGAGTAATAAGCGTTAAAGCATTTCTTACAATAGCACTACCTTGACTTGTGCACATCTGTAAAAAACAATTTTCCTTATCTTTTTGAAAAAAATCTTTCCATACTTTAATCACTTCACTAACAGCTTGTGATTCAAAATAAGGATCGCTCACCTCTGCTGCTGCTGCCAAAATATCATTTACAGGACCTAATGTCTGATGATATACCCCATAAACATTAAAACCACCGCATATATCAGAAATAAGAGCTAAAAAAATCATTTCTTCTTCCACTGTTGTGTCAATGCCATTGACAAAAGCAATTCTTCCGCCCAAAGGTAATTCATCTCTTCCGAGATCTACTCTAAAAGCCTCTTTTCCTGCTAAAATCTTATAAAGATACTCACGATTTTCCTTTACTAGTTGCTGCCAATTTAAACAGAAGAAAGCTTTTCTGTTCATTTCATCAGCAAAGTTATCATTAGTAAATCCTATGAGATCGTATGATTCTTTCTCTTCCGCGAGGGAGTCATTTCTTTCCTCTGCTAAGAGAAAGCAACTCACGCCAACTAAAAAAAGGACATTACGCCACATATATTCTCCAAAAGTAGAATACAGTTTGAAGAACTAATTTTAAAAAATCAAGTTTAAAAAAAAATATTGCAGATCCTCAATAAAATGGACATTTTACTCTAAGCTAAAATATTGCCATATCCAAACTATTTACAAATAAATTATAGAAAAACAATATTAAATTAATTTGAATAGATCATGAAAAATCATTGCAAATATTCTCATCCTACTTTGTGCTAACAGAAGCATATTTTACTAAAACTTTATATCCATATAATAACATATGTTGAGGCATAAGATTTTCCTTCGTAAATTCAAAAGCATTTTCAGCAATTTTTTTTGCTTCTTCATCATGTTGTAAAAGAAAGTGTAAGACATCTTCAAGATCGGAAAGATCTCTTTGTACAGGGACATAATGAACCCATGGAATAAGAGCGCCATAAAACCACATGGTATCTGGAGAATCTTGTTTTAAACAAACACATCCTGAATAAAGGCGCCATTGATATCCAGGATAGGTTGCTGTTTCTCCATCCATGGCTATTTGATACTTATAAAAAAGATGATCTTTAATAGAAACAAACGTCCCTGTAGGAAATTTGTTTTGAAGAGCAGGATTGGCTAACCAGTTAAATTTTGCATCGATTAGATCGGGACAATTTTGTGATTTTTGTACCAAAATACCACGAGGAAAACTGTCAAGAGTTGCACGGTATGTTCCTTGCCCATAACAATCTGTAGTGCCGCCTCTCCAAAAGAGCATATGCTTTTTACTTTCCCAAGAAGTTCTATTAAAATCAATTTCCCGAATCATACTAATGAGCCCACTATTTGTTGCTTTAGGATCAAAGTACCAATCAATAAAATGAATAATTTTCCCATCAGTTAAAGGCGCTTTTGCACTACAAAAAATAGGAACTTTTATTTTCCATGCATCTAAACTTTCTTTCCGAACAATATCAGCAGTTGCATATAAAAAAACAAGATCAGGAAGATCATATTTTTCAAGAATAGCTTGTAAAAAGCGATACATTTTATCATGCCGACCAAAAACCTTTCCTCGCATAATTTGATACAATCTAAGATTTGGATCATGAATTCTTAGCCATTCAAAAAACACATCATTTTGAGATATTGAAGTGATATTTTTGAAATCAGAATCAATTTGTTCATTCATCCACTGATATGATGCATCAGAGAAAATAATAGAAGAGAAAAAACAAAAAAATTGAACAAAGCAAATACGCATATAAACACCATTTTTTAGAGAACGAGTTTAAAAATTTATTTATAACACGTCAAGAAAACCCTGTTAAAACATCGAAATTATGCAGGGAAAATATTTTGATTTTTACGGAACACCAAACATTTTTTTAGAAAAATTATTTCTCAATAATAAGAGTAAAAACATACCACCAAAAAACCACCCGCCAATGAGATCAGAGAAAAAATGAACCCCCAAAATCACTCTTGCCAAATTTGTAATCAAGAATAAGAAGGCAGCAAAAAACAAAGAATTTTTACTCTTATTATTTATCGTTATAATAAGCCAAAAAATAAGTATAGAATTAAACGCTGTTCCGCTGGGAAAACCGTAAGATCTCATTTTTAGAATCGTTAAAGAGGGAATAAAAAAACCTGGCCGTGGCAATTGAAATAAGTTCTTTAATGCCCAAATCAATACAGCTGTACTTACCATCATGAAAAAAGACAAACAACCCCAACGTTTACCATAAAAAATAAACACCAAAATGACAAAAGTATAATAAAACCAAATGGTATCTAATGCATTTAAAATCTTTAAATAAGGTGCAATTTTATAAAATCCTAAGCTCTGCATGAGATGAGCTTCCCATAGATAAAATGCATTTAACATAATCCACCTGAATCTTCTTTATATCATTTTAAGAAAATTCCAGCACCCATTATTCAAAAAATAATTTTGCAAGAGAGTTAGTCTTGCTTTTTATAAGCTTTTTATATATAATATTAACAAAAACTTTAAAATATTGATATTCATGGGAACACACTTATCAAACTATCTTTATACTATGTCGCCAGGCATGTATGGCGGACAACAGGAAGACTATCTTCGTCTAGCAGAAGAGACTATCTCTTCCGGTGTCACTCAATTAAAAGCCAACAAAAAAGATCCCGAAGAATTTTTTTACGATATATTGCAATATTTCCGTACACAGCGACAAGCTATCGCTACAAAACACGGCCATAAAGAAGCACAACTTTTTGGAAAATGTAGAACTGAAAAAGCAGAGTGTACCGGGTGCGTAATGCACACTGCCCTTGGGTATCCCTATGCAGAATACAATCATATAATGATGTCATTTTTATATAAAATTGTTTCACAAATGAAACACGATCTACGATCATTCCAAGAAACACAAACTTCCTGCGAGGAAGAGGCTTGGGGAAGAAAAGTAAAAATTGATATAGAAATTTTACAAAAACCGGAGATAGATAAGTTAACAGCTCCAATCGAAGAAGAGCTTCGAAAAACACTTGATACCACAAAACCATTAAATGAAATCATAAGAGATTTAGATTTAATGCTTCTTCTAAAAAAACAACGCCCCGATCTTTATAAAAAACTAATCCTAAATATGGTTTTAACAGAATTAGTTGCTACTTATCCATCTCCTAAAATAGTTTCTTGGGAAGAACATAAATATGACGGTAATTCAGATAATTTTAAAAATATTTATATCCTTGCCACACTACGTATCGAAATAAATGGCAAATTTTATGCTACCTCTAAGTATCTAACTTGGACTTATACAAATTATGTTACCGACCCCGCGATAAGAATGCGCAATTGCGCTACTATTTTCATTATTCATCAAGACACCTTTTTAATAGATGAAACATTAAGAGAAATTGCAAAAATATTTGCTCAGGCCGTCAAATGGAATAGAACAACAGAAAGCTTAAAGGAATTAAAAAATAGAGTTTCTCTTATGCGCTTTTTATACTCCCATTGTATGCCATCGGCCAGAGGCGATGGCGCAATAGGAGATTGGCTAGAACTTATGCTCTATCGTTATCACGGCTTTAATGATACTCACTTTAACTCAAGAAGATTACCCTGTTTTGAAACTCTATGTTCCACTCCCTCTAGATATCTAAGCGAATATGATGGCATCATAACAATATGCTGAAGAACTCAAATCATAATTCGCGAAAATAAAATCTTTTCCGGTTAGCGTCATGATTTCTTCTAAATAGAATCAGACAATGGCAATCTTCATCCAAAATACTCCCGGTAGTAAAAAATCTCCAAAGAACTAAACACCATAATTTTACATCTCTTCGTTCACACTACCTTAAAAGATATTTTTCAAACTTGTTTTTCAAAAAATAACTTTATGCTATTGAGAAGAAAAAGAGCTAAATATGGCAGAACTACGTAACTGGCAAATACCACAAATGAAAAGAGGCCTTTATATGAAAGGTATTATGAAAGAAGAGCTCTCTATGTTAGAGTTGCCGACACTAGAACTTTCACAGTATTTACGAGAAAAATGTGAGAGCAATCCCCTGGTAGAAATAGAAGAAACATTTTCAATTTATGGCTCTTCTTTTCCTCATGCTACATACTTAGAATCAATGTCAGCAAAAATGCCTATTTCTTTTTATGATCATCTATTACACCAGATGCGAATGACTTTTAAAACAGAAGAAGAGTTAAAAGCAGCGCAGGAAATTTTAGAAGACCTTGATGATCATGGTTTTTATCCACTAATGATCACTTCTCCATTAAAAGAAAAAGTTATCGCAATAATAAAATCCTTTGATCCAGTGGGAGTTGCTGCAAAAAACTTAAAAGAATCACTCCTTTTGCAATTAGCTAACAAAAATAAAAAAAAATCTCTTGCTTATACCATCATTGAACAATATTTCGATGTCATGTTCACCCGCCCTCATAAATTTAAAAAAGATCTTTTTAAAAAAGGCCTTTTTACAAAAGCATTTTGTAAAAAAATTCCACAAAATGAAATATCCAAAGCAATAAAGGAGATTGCATCTCTTTGCTTCAATCCGAGAAAATCCATGGAAAATTCTTTTTCTTCTCCCATTTATCCAGATATTTTTGTTTCATCAGAAAACAATAAATGGAAAATAGAATTAGCCAAATTACCAAAAATTAAAATAAAAACTTTCGCCGTAGAAAAAGAAAAAATAAAAACTTATTTAGATGAAGCAAAATGGTTTTTAAAAATTCTGGAAAAAAGAAAAAAAACATTAATTGCGCTTACGTCTTATCTTTTAAAACATTCAAATTTTCAACAAAAAAAAAGTTTTCTTTGCGTCAAACAAATTGCAAAAGACCTTAACACCCATCCCTCTACTATTTACCGCGCACTAAAAGAAAAATACCTACAAATAAATAATCAAATCGTTCCTTTTTCCTCGCTTATAAATAAACCACTTAAAGAAAATAAAACATCTAAGCAAGAAGCAATAGCAATTTTAAAAAAATTATTGCAAGAGGAAAAAAAACCGCTATCCGATAAAGACCTCGTCACACGTCTTTGTGACCATAACATAAAAATGTCAAGGCGTACTGTTGCAAAATACCGCCAACGTTTGCAAATAGCTTCTTCTTATTATCGTACAAAATAAGCAAGATAAATGATTTTAAATCGCAAAGATTTTTCACTCTCTTCAGCAATATATTTATAAATTTGCGACGACTTCATTTTAGAAAACATTTTTATTTCTCCATCAGACAGCCGTACCATCACCGCTAATGCCTTATTCGTAATTTCATCAAGTCTCTTATACGTCTTTTTAAAGATAATTCTTGTTTTCAAAAGCCGCACAAGACCTACTACCATTAAGGAAAAGGATAAAAAAATACAAAGGGAAGAAAAAAATGCTAACATCACCTTATCAAAAAAAAGAAAAAACCAGTTAAAAAGAAAAGAACAAAATAAAGACGATACAAAAAACCATCCTTCCCAAGAGTAACGTACAATAGGGCCAAAAATCCGCCTAAACGAAGAAGTAGAGGTTAAATAAGCAAAACACTCCTCAAATATTGGCTCTTTAAATGTAATTCTTGCCGCATGTACTGCCTCATGCGTTAAGATCTCTTCCATCTTATATATGCCAAGGTAACTGCCCTTCTTCATATTCTTTCTTAATTGGACAAGCGGTAATTTTATTCCCTCTTTTTCCATTTGCCAAGTAGCTGCCCCTTGAAAAAAGCTCAAATTTTTATTACTAAAAAAACCAAAAAAATTCTCAGGAGAAAAATCATAAAGATTCAAAAGCTGAGCCCTTACCCACCCAAGTAAAGGTTTTTTTATTTTCCCTCCCTCCACATCGTGGATAGCCTTATCAGGATCTAAGAAGATTTCCTTCGATAATTTTACTCTTTTACCAAAATGTTCTTCGTCTTCTTCTGGGCCTAAAATAAACCCCAAACTGTTCAACTCTAAAAGCTCTTTGTCTGTAATCATGTTTTTAATTATACACCTTTCTAGAAAAAAAAGCTTACAACTATCCTCGTTTTATGTATCATAAAAAAACGTAATACATTAAAAATTTTTTGGTAGTATTGACTTAAAATTTGTTTTAGTGTTAGAAAATATTTTTAGTTCTTATGAAAAAATATCTCGTTATCGTTGAATCTCCTGCCAAAATAAAAACCTTAAAAAAGTTTTTGGGTAGTGGTTACAATATCATATCTTCCATAGGTCATATAAGAGATCTGCCAGCAAAAGAATTTGGCATAGATATAGATAATAATTTTGAACCAAAATATGCAAATCTTCCAGATAAAAAAGAAACAATTAATGAATTAAAAAAAGCAGCAAAAGATGTAGATTTGGTCTACCTCTCTCCCGATCCTGATAGAGAAGGAGAGGCCATAGCCTGGCATATCGCATCAATACTGCCCAAAAATACTCCAATAAAAAGAATGGTCTTTTATTCCATTACAAAAAATGAAGTAATGAATGCCTTAAATAACCCCAGAGATATCGACTATGCTTTGGTTAACGCTCAACAAGCCAGACGTCTTTTAGACCGCATGGTCGGATATAAAATTTCTCCTATCCTAAATAAAAAATTACGTGGTGGAAAAAATGCTAAGTCCGCAGGAAGAGTACAATCCGTCGCCTTAAAATTAATTGTAGATAGAGAAAAAGAAATAGAAAATTTTACACCTATCGAATATTGGAACATCAAGGCCTCTTTCAAAAAAGATGAGAAAATTTTCGAAGCAGCATTATATTCAGTGGATGGTAAAAAAATAGAAAAAGAAGCAAAAGATAAAACCAATGTTTTATTAATATCGGATCAAAAAACAGCTGAAACAATTGTTTCTAGGTTAAATGGTGCTACATATAAAGTTTGTGATATCGAAAAAAAAGAAAAAAATCGTAATCCCGTACCTCCTTTTATCACTTCTACTCTACAACAAGAGGCTAGCCGTCATTTCAACTTCCCTGTGTCAAAAACTATGAATATCGCCCAGTCACTATATGAAGGTATCGATATGAAAAAAGATGGTACCGAAGGTCTCATAACTTACATGAGAACAGATTCGGTACAAACAGCCCCTGAAGCTATCGAAGCTGCCAGAAACTTTATCACTAAAACCTTCGGGAAAGAATTTTTACCAGAAATTCCTAACAAATACTCCAGCAAAAAAACAGCACAAGAAGCTCATGAAGCCATCAGACCAACAAATTTAAGCCACCCACCAGAAAAAATAAAAGCCTACCTTACCACGGATCAATATAAATTGTATACTCTCATATGGAAACGTTTCATCGCCTCACAAATGTTACCAGCAATCTACGACAGTGTAACGGTGGATATTACTACTCAGGATAATATTGTTTTTCGCTCTTGTGGCAGCACCATGAAATTTTCCGGATTCATGCAAGTATATCAGGAAAGAAACGATTATAAAGAAGATTCACAAGAAGGCCTCTTACCCTCTTTGAATATAGATGAACTGTTAGATCTCGATAAAATAAATCATACCCAATCATTTACTAAACCACCTGCTCGTTTCACAGAAGCTTCTTTAGTAAAAGAACTAGAAAAATCAGGAATCGGTAGGCCTTCTACCTACGCAGCTATCATGAATAAAATACAAAGCCGTGATTATACGATAAAAAAAGATCATACACTAATACCAACAGAACTTGGAAAAATTATCGTGCAAATGTTAGAAGAAAATTTTGAAGCTATAATGAATATTGACTTTACCGCCAGTATGGAAGATCAATTAGAACTTATTGCCGAAAATAAAAAAGAATGGAAAACAGTATTAAAAGAGTTCTGGCAAGATTTTGCTCCAATGGTAGAAAAAGCACAAAAAGAAGCTCAAATACCCAAACAACCAACGGATATTCCTTGTCCAAAATGTAAAAAAATGCTGCAAAAAGTATGGTTTAAGGGTAGTTATTTCTATGGATGTAGTGGCTATCCTGAATGTGATTTTTCTTCTTCTGTGGAAGCATTTCATTTCAAAAAAGAAGATTACGATGAGAATTTCGATTGGGAACAAAAATGTCCAAAGTGCGGAGAGAAAATGATCTTACGCCACGGGAAATATGGCTCTTTTTTGGGATGTTCAAAATTTCCTAAATGTAAATGCATAGTTAGTATTCCCAAAAAGGGCGAACAAATGTTAAACCCCGAAGATATGCCACATTGCCCAGCTTTGGGATGTGATGGGAAAATCATACTGAGAAAAACAAGAAGAGGAAAAGTTTTCTATTCGTGTACTAATTTTCCAGATTGCGATGTCATCGTCAATGACCTAAAAGATCTTTTACCTAAATATGATGAACACCATCCTAAAACAGCTTATCAGAAACGAGAAAAAGGAAAACCTTCAAGCAGAAAGTTCACTCTATCTCCAGAATTACAAGATGTCATCGGCGAAAAAGAAGCAACACGTCAAGATGTGCTCAAAAAACTTTGGGCCTATATAAAAGATAACAACTTGCAAGATCCCAAAAATAAACGTCATATTGTTCCAGATGAAAAACTAACAAAGGTTTTCGGGACTAAAGAAGCAATTGACATGATGGCTCTTGGAAAAATATTAAAAAATCATTTGAAATAAGATGCTTCTAAATTTCTTATTATACGCTCTTTATTCTAGCTCTTTATTTTTGAATTCTTCATTTGCAGATAAATGGATAAAATCAAGAATCGAAGAAGAATTTTCCCAATTATCCGAACACTCCATTTCCAAGCAGGACCTCTTGGATATCATGGCATTATCTAAAGACGGACATTTACAATTACTATTAATAAACGCCACAAAAAATGAAATCTCATTCATTGTGGATAATGAAAAACTATGGCAAGACACAAGAACAAATATTACCAAAACATTCTTAACAAAATTGTTTGAAAAAAAACTACTTCCTTGCACTTCTTTTATTATAGGTATGGGAGATGCAAGTCCTATACAAACCAAAGTTCCTATCTTCGTTTTCGCAAAAGATAAAAATGATAAAAATAATATTCTTTTTCCCGATTTTGAGGTACTGCAAGACAATGATGGTTTGATAAATTCCTGCGCTAATTATGCTAAACAATTTCCATGGGAAAATAAAAAAAATAAAATTTTTTGGCGTGGAAGAACAACTAATGGTCTTTATACACCAGAAAATTTCCGTACTATTCCAAGAGTAAAACTAATATATTTAAGTACAAAAAATCCGCATCTTATCGATGCTGCCTTTGTTCCTCCCTTAGTCCAAAATGCCGAACAAGTCATAGAATTTCTCGCCAAAGAAGCAAGACCTCTCATGCCAACTGTGGCCATACCCGATCATTTCCTATACAAATATTTAATCGACATCGATGGAAATAGCTGTACTTACTCAAGATGTCGTTGGATTATGCTTTCCAATTCGGTATTGCTAAAACTACAGTCTAACAATATTCAGTGGTATTACCATATGCTAAAGCCCTATGAAAATTATGTGCCAATAAACTGTGATTTTTCCAATATTATGGACGTTTTAGATTGGCTGACTCAAAATGATAATGAAGCAAGAGAAATTTCTAAAAGAGCTAATATGCTAGCTAAGTTATTATTCACCAAAAAAAATATTCAATACTACACCGTAAAGCTCTTACAAGAATATCAAAAATTAATCAAACAATAAAAAGATCTTTTGGTATATATTTGATGAAAAAATGACATTCTTTCATCAGGAGAACTTATGCTAAAAAAATCGACGTTATTTTTATTTGTCCTATTTTATGCTCATAACTTATTTGCATTACCAATAGAAAATCCTGCCTCTCCTCTGTACATAAAGGAAGGCTTATTAATACCGGCAAACAGCTGGGGTAGTATACGCATCGGATATGAAGGAGATTTCACGACAAATGGAAAAATGACACAACCTCTATCTAATGAATACGTAGATAATTTCAAATTATATGGCAATAATGCTTCTTTTACTGTCAACTTACTAAATCGCCTTGATATATTCGCCTTGTTTGGAGCTACAAAAATAAAAGCAGATTGGCGTTACCATCTTGATCCTATAACTTTTTTTAGAGTGGAAGCACAAACTAAATACGCCTTCTCATGGACAGCAGGAGCTAAAGCAGTTCTCTTTGAGTGGGGCAAGGCTTCTTTAAGTTTCGGCGGCAGATATTTTTACACCAACCCAAAAATAACTCAACTACTCATTGATAACATAGCTTTTGATCTTGAATCATCATATATGCTGCAAAAAGCATGGCAAATCGATGCTGGATTATCATATAAAATAGATTTTTTAATTCCATATATATGCGTCTCATATGCTCAACGCACCTGCACTATTACTACCGAACCACCGATAGTAATCACTGCTGATTATTCTAATACATTAAAAATGAAAAATAGAAAAAATTGGGGATGCACATTAGGATGCGGAATAACTAACGGAAAATTTTTCGCGTGTAATTTAGAAGCCAGACTAATTAATGAAGAGGCTGTAACTATTTCCGGAGAATTTAGATTCTAATGAAAAAATTATTCCTGGTAATACTGTGTATTTTGCCATTTTTCTCACTACATGCGTTGCCATCATTTAATATCGCCGAACCATCGCTATTAAAGGATGGTATTTTCATATCCGACGAGTCTTTCATTAACGTAAGATTAGGATTCTCCCAGGGATATCTTAAAAACGAAGATTTTGTTTTTTCTAATGGTCCGGCTAATAATCTAATCATATCAGCCACTACTGCCTTAGCTAAAATAATAATAAATCTAAAAGAGCGATTGGATATTGGAGCTCTAATCGGAACAGAAACACCTAGTATGTCGTTTAAATATCAAAACAATAGCTTTTTTCTAAAATTTAATGAAAATTGGTTCTATTGCGCTCGTTTTGCAGCTACCGTTTTCGAAATCGCTAAATATTCTTTCGGAGGAAATTTTCTCTATTATTATTTTAAATCCCATACTAATTATTATTTAAAAAATACTCTGCCTTTCTTTACCGAATATGCTTCTTTCAAAAAAAAGGGATGGGTAGTCAACATTGGAGTAACAAGAGAATTTGGCGCTTTTTCTCCATATCTCGGCATTGCCATATGTAATAATAGCGCAAATTTTTATGGATTTTCTTTTCTCCCTCAATCTGTATTAAAAGCAAATGATAATAAACTCATGGGGTGCTTCTTTGGTTGCGGTATAGAAAATAATTTTTGTCTGCTTAATATCGAAACTCGTTTCATCAACGAGACTGCCGCTTACTTTTCAATAGATCTACGCTTCTAAAATGTAAAACAGCTTTACATTCTCTTTGCTAAAAATTGCATTTTTCACATAAACTACTTTTCTGCTTTTTTGCTCTTCTCTAATGAAGAATAGAGCGAAAGGTAATGGTAACATTAATGTTTTGTATCGCATTATGTTAAGAAAAAAATTTAGACCGTACAGTGGTCTTGTATTTAACCCATTAAAAAAGAGGAGCAGCGTTCTTTGACGAAATGCATGCGCTGTTAATATGATGAAAAAAATATTTTTTGTTTTTGTTTTGTTCTTTTCAACAAGTCTGCTCGCCCAACAATTAGAAATGGAAGGCAAATTAGAAGAAAGAGACATGGAGGCATTAATCCAATGGATACGAGGCAAAAGACTCGTTACCGTCAAAGAAATTGGAGGTGATCTCTCCTTAAGTGGTGAGGTTAGAACAGAAATGCAAGCTACCAGCGAAGTTAAAAATGGCATAAAACAAAGAGGTCCAAAAGGAGTAACACCCAAACCTGCTTGCGCTCTAGATGCAGAAGTAAATCTTATGCTCGACTATCGTACGGAAAGAACATGGGCATCAATAAAATTAGAGTTCGATAACGATATGGGCACACAAAGTGGTACCACAAATAAAATAGCATTAGAAAAAGCATACTTCGGCGGAAGAATGATCGCGGGTAATTCGTTTACGCTAGATGGAGAATTGGGTAGAAGAAATCTCATGAACGTTTTTGAATCCGTCGTAGAATTCGCCAGTATCTTCGATGGCGCAGTGTTAAAATTTAACAAGGTATTTAACTCTATCGGAGATTTTTATATTAATGGAGGAACTTTCCTCATCAACGATAGAAATTACCATTTGGGCTATGTCGCAGAAATGGGATTATTGCGTATTGGTAATACAGGATTTTTCTCAAAGTGCTCTCTAATCAGTTGGGAAAAACATCTCTTTAAATCCGACAAAAATCCTCGCTGGAACTTCTTAATTGGACAAGCTCTTGTCGGCTATCAAATAACTCCTCAAAACTGGCAAAAATTAATAAAAATATACTTGGCCGGCCTTGTTAATTTCGCCGCACAACGCTTGCCTGTAACTAATAATCAACTTGCACGTACGGCTTGGTATGCAGGCATGTCTGTCGGGAAAATAATAAAAGAAGGAGATTGGGCTTTTGATATCAACTATCAATGGGTACAAGCACAAGCCGTTCCAGATTATGATTCCGCAGGAATAAAACGAGGTAATGCGGAAAATGTAGGCATGTATACCATGAGTATCGATGGAGTTGGTAATCCAACAACATCAAAAACAGCTGTGGGTAATGAAAACTTTTGTGGATTACAAATAGAAGCACTCTATGCCATTACCAATGGCCTTACAATGTTGTATAATTTTAAATATTCAAATACATTGAATTTAGATATAGGACCAGATTTGAAATATCGTCAATTTGAAATAGAGTTCATTTACGCTTTTTAGGAATGTTATACATTCTCTCTTGGAAAAGAGTATGCATATACTTTCCTTTTATAAGAAAAACCTAAAAAAGAATGCTTCTCATGCTGCTTTTCTACTTTGACAAAAGTAAACTGAGGTCTATGGAATAGAAAACCTGATTTAAATTCTTCAGTATTAATTTTGCTCTTCGAAAAAATACAAGCATAAGAATCTCTTTTTTTCAGCTCTTTTACGATATTAGAATTGTCACCCTTTTCCAATAAAATAATTGTATTAATAAACCCGTTAAAAAAAGGAAAATTCTTGAAAAATTTTCCCATCACAAAAATTTTTAAATCGGGCAGAAAAGCATATAAAAGTAAAACTTCTTTCCAACTTCCCTTTTCAAAAATCAAAATAGAAGTTGTATCGGGAGAAGTTTCCATTTTAACCTTAAATAAATGCACATAAATTCTCTGAACAAAAAATGGTAAAAAAAGATCCGACATGAATCCGCTTATCATAAATGTGAAAATAAGAGTTACAACCCCCATTATAGCAAAACTAGCAGCAGGACTTAGGGATAATTTGTCGTTGAACAAATACAGACAAAAAGAAGCAGCTAAAACACCAACAAAACTTAAAAAATTACTCGCAGCAATAACTTGCCCCCGCGTATGATCGGGACTTTTTAACTGAATATAAGAGTCAAGAGGAATAAGAAAAAGACCTCCACAAATGCCCAGTAGCACTAAAACAATCAACGCTAAAATCATGTTATGTGAAACAAAATACAATAAAATAAACATGATGCCTAATAAAAAACCACCAACACATGCCAAGCCTGTTTCAACTCGCTCTTTTGATATTTTCCCTGCTAAAATGGATCCTATTGCTATACCTACCGCTGTCAATAAGAATAAATATCCTCCTCCAACCTCACTTAAATTTAATTCTTTCATTGCATAGGGAATGGCATTAAGTTGTGCAAATCCTCCTAAAAACAAAAAAAAGGATGAGCCAAAAATATTAATTAACAAATGAGGTTTTTTTGTCGTCATCGCTAATGTTTGATATATCTCATAAACAAAAAAGATATTAGCTTTCTTCTTAGATCCTTTTGGTATGGTCTTTGCAATAGAAAAACTGGTTGACAAGCCTATAATAGCAATCAATAAACATCCCAGATCTGTAAGAAGAAAATTTTTGTTAGTTAAATCAGTAATGGAAGAAGCCAAAAAAGTTCCTACAATTATTGCTAAGTAAGTAAAAGAGCTTAATAACCCATTAGCTTTCGACACATCTTTAGATTCAACAATTTCAGGAATAATACCATATTTCGAAGGCCCAAAAACTGCACTTTGCGCTGCCATACCAAAAAGTAGTGCATAAAGAGCCACTTCCGATTTGAAATATACGGCAAATAAGCTGAGCATCATAAATAACAGCTCTGCTATCTTGGTGAAGATAATAATATTCCGTTTACTAATCTTATCCGCCCAAACACCAGCAGCTGATGAAAACAATAAAAAAGGAATAACAAATACCGCCCCTGCTGCCGCTAATATACTGCTAGCAAAAGCTGCCCCCTTAACGTTAATAAGAAAATAAACAAGAACAAACTTGAAAAAATTGTCATTCATTGCGCCTAAAAACTGAGTGATGTTAAGAAAAAAAAGAGATCTTTTATCCGTCTTATGAAAAAGGCGCATTAATAACATCCTCTCTAAGTTCCATAATAATAAAAAGTTATTTTGGCAGCCATCTTTTTCTCCTTCTTCTTACCAAAAGAAAAATGTTTTTTGAAAAAAGAAAAAAATAACTAAATTCTATACTATTAAAGGTAACATGAATTATGGAAAAGTTATTCTTAAGCAATAAGTTATCGATATTAGCAGATACTTTAGAAGAAAATTTCTTCAATGAGAAAAACTATGATAAAAAAATTATAGTTGTTCCTTCACTGTACATAAAAAGATGGCTTATGAAAAGATTTTCTGACCAAAAAAAAATCTGCCTTAACGTAAGTTTTTTGTCACAAAAACAATTATTATCTTTTCTTTTCCAGAAGCAATTGCCGTTCCCATCATATCAACAGTTATTTCTAGAAATAAAACAAAAAATCAATACTTATATAACCTTATCCGATAACAAACTTTTAGATCTCACAGATGCTCTAACAAAACTCTTTTTCCAATGTGCCTTTTTAGAAGAAGATTATAATAACCTAGAAATTTGGCAAAAAACATTATTCGAAAAAATCTTTTTAACAGAAAGATGGCTTCTACCAAGAAATTGTAAAGTAGAAAAATTACCACAAGTAGAACTCCATTTCTTCCAAATATCTGATCTCTTACCAATATGTCATTATCTAATTCAATATCAAAATAATGTGTTTCATTACGATCTTTCCTTTTGCCGATATTTTTGGACCGATAGCTGTTCTGATTTCGAAAGATCTCAAAAATTAAATTTCTGGAGAAGAAAACAAGTTTCACAATTTAAGTTAGAGGAATTAGAAAATTATTTGAGGGATAACAATCCTCTTTTAGCAAATTTTGGCACGCTGAAAAGACGCCACTTGTTTCTTTTAGAAGAAAGAAATGTTGAAAGCTATGAACATTATACAGATATTGAAGCAATCTCATTTCTCGGAAAAATAAAAGGAGATATTTTTAACTTCTCTAACCCCCAACAACAAGTTATATCACAAGATGATTCTTTCGAAATACATTGTGCTACCTCTAAACTGCGAGAAGTAGAAATATTATTAGACTACATTGCTAATCATAATGACAATATAGATGAATTTTGTGTTCTCGTCTCTGATATCGAAACTTATGCCCCCTTTATCCATAAAACTTTTAAAGAAGCAGATATACCATATCATATAAATACTGAAAAAAATGACGAAGTAATTAGCGGTGTTTTATCCCTTTTAGATTTACTCACAAGTAAATGGGAAAAGGAAAAACTTTTTGCCGTTTTAAACAATAAAAAATTCCAAAAAAAACAGGAATTAACGTCATCAGATATTCTAATCCTACAACAGTGGATAGAAGAGGCTAATATAAGATGGGGAATCGATGCTTTACAGAAAAAAAATCTATTAGAAAAAGAACAAACACAAGATAACATAGATTTAAATACCTGGGAACATGGCCTTAAAAGAATAATGTGGGGAATAGCAACAATAAATAACGATTCTCTATCTTATGGTGTTCCCAACTTAGACCTTGCCGATAACGATCTTTTCATAAAATTCCTAAAAATCTTTAATGCACTCAAACAAGCAATAAGTATTCTTTCTGAAGAATATAAACCTCTATCTGAGTGGGCAGATACCATTTTTCAACTTTCCTCCACTTTTTTTGATATCGATGAAATTACAGAGTTTATATGTGAACTCAAAGAAAACAATAAACTTTTTACAGATAAAAATTTTTCATTGAAAGATATTGTGTTTTTATTGAAAAAACAGACATCAAAAAGAACAATCATTTCTAATAATGGCGTTTTCTTTTCTTCCTTTTCCAACGGAGCTTTATTAGAAAAAAAATATTATTGTTTAATCGGCATGAATCATGATTTTCCCAAAGAAAATTTCAACTCACTCAACGCTTTAAATACCTATGGTAAAACAAAAGAAGAAATTCAAAATATTTTCCTTTCATCTCTTTTTCTTGCAGACTATCTATATATAAGTTATGTAGGCATAACTGAAGAAAATGTAAAAATGCCTCCCTCATGTGTGATAGAAAAATTCTTGTCTTACCTTAATGATTGTTATCAAATAAACGAAAGAAAAATATCTTCTATAGAAAAAATTCATCCACCATGTCGCTATCACCATTCATATTTTACCGAAATGAAAAATAGTTTTTCATCTCATACTTATAAAGTTGCTCTTTCCCAATATGAACAAAAAACAAAAGAAGAAAAAAATCCTCTTCCAATGATCTCAGATATACCAACATTTATAGATATAGGCGATCTTATCTCCTTTGCTAAAGATCCGTTAAAATTTCATTTGAAAAAAGCCTATGATATATATCTGGAACCATATCAAAAGGAAGAGATACAGTTTCATTTATCGTATCTATATAATTATATAGCTAAAAAAAAGGCATTAAAAATGTCCTCAAATGAACATGATCTTGTTGGTATAATAGAAAAACAAGGAGCTTTTCCAGATGGTTTCTGGAGGGAAATAGCGAAAAAGAAATTGATAAGACAATTAAAAACCATAAAACATGACAAACAATTACTTTTCGATTTATCTTTTCATCCCACATGTGCGTCTTTTAAAAAAGACAACGATCATCTCTATTCAACCCCTCCAGTAACAATCACCTTAGACAATAAAGAAATAAAAATTATTGGCGTATTGGAAAATATTTCCGATATTGGTCTATTGTGTCTTAATAATTTCAATTGGCAAAATCTTTTGAAACTATGGCCACAAATGCTACTTTTTTTTAATACAAAAGAATTATCCTTTGTACCTCCTCAACTTTTCTTTTGCGAAACAAAAGAAAAAAAATGTGCTTTCTTCAGCGATATGAAAAAACATCTAGAAAATTATATTGCCTATTTTCTTAAATCCCACACCACCATGCCTATTTTAATAAATCAATGGACAGAATATATCATCGAAGAAAAACCAAATCCCCCTGATATCGAAAAAGATAGGTTTTTATCTTTCGCTTTTTCTTCTATCAATTGGCAAGAAATATTAAAAGAAGGAAACTCCACTTTTAAAAACATATTTTTACCTTTAGCAGAAGAGTTTAATTGGCATGTCTGAAATATTTAACATACTAGATCATAAAACAAACATCTTTGGAAAATTTTTCCTTCAAGCTTCAGCTGGCACAGGTAAAACTTTCGCTATAGAACATATTTTTCTAAGACACCTCATAGATCAAAAAATACCAACAAGCATAAAAGAAATCTTAATCGTAACATTTACTAATGCCGCTACTTTTGAATTACAAATAAGACTAAAAAAAGCTTTGGAAAATAGTATCGCAGCATTAAAGCATGAAAAAATTGATCCTATCTTTTCCTATTTAACCACTTATCCAAAAACAAAAACTTTAAGAATCTTACAAGATGCTCTCTTATCCTTTGATCAAGCACAAATTTTTACCATCCATAGTTTTTGTTTGCATATGCTAAAAGAAGAAGCTTTATTGTCCAATGTAGGATTATCTTCTCAACAACGTGATGATGCTTACAGAGTAAAACAACAAGAACTTCTTAACTTCTTAAAATATCATATAAAATTACCCTCTTTCGGTTCTATGCAAGGAGAAATATTATTACAATATGGATCAACAAATGAACTTATAGATAAGTTGGCAGAATATGGAGAAAAAGAGTTTTCATGTGAAGAAAAAGATTTTTATCATTTCTTTCAGGAATTTAAAAAAGTACTCTCTTCGTCTTTTTCCTTTTTAAGAAATAATTTTGATTCTTTATTTCCTTGCTTTAAGAAAGTAAAAAACATAAGTAAAGAAGAGCTTTTTGAACAAGCCTCATTACTAGCCTTATTAACCAATGAGCTTTCCTTGGAAGAATTTGATAATATCATTCAGCCTACGTTCTTTTCTTTCTTGAAATTTTTCTCAGTTGAAAATAAAAAAATAAAAAATAAAATTTCTAAAGATTTGGAGGAGAATATCAAAAAATTCTCTTCCTCTTTTGCGTTTTTAGCAGAATTATCGGATGAACGTAAAATTATCAAAAGATTAGCGTATAATATGCGCGAGCCAATGGAAAAACTTTTTTCAGAAAAGGAAGTTTTAACATTTGATCGTATGCTAAAACAAATGCAAAAAATAGTGCATGAAAACCATGATTTTGCAAATAAGATAACAGCAAAATATAAAGTGATTGTTATCGATGAATTTCAAGATACCGATCCAATACAATTAGATATTTTAAAAACATTATTTTTAGATAAAAAAATTCTTTCTTTTTATCTTATTGGAGATCCCAAGCAATCAATATACGGTTTTAGAAACGCCGATCTTTATAGTTATTTTGCAGCACAACAACTACTAGGAAAGGAAAATATCGCTCAACTAGATACAAATTTTCGCTCTGATAAAAACCTCATCGAAGCGTTAAATACTCTTTTTTCTAAAAAAGAATGGTTAAAATTACCAAAAATAAATAGTTTTCTTCCATACCTCCCGGTAAAAGCTGCAATAGAAGAAAATTACTCGTTTAATGACGATAAAAAACCACTCCATTTCTTCTTGGGTGAAGATAAATCAGCTACAAATCGCCGTTGGCCTTCATCTTATTTAGAAGAAGAATTGTTTTTTCCCTTTATCGCTCAAGAAATTTTAAAGTTAAAAGATAAAAGCAATCTTAAAATTGCCATATTAGTCAGCGACCGTTATCAACTAGAGAGAATAAAAAAAATCTTAAGAGAAAAAAATATTCCGTCACTCGGCATATGTCATGAAAATATCTTAGACACTTATGCAAGAACAATCTTGGAAGAGATGATAAATGCTGCCTTTTATTTTCCTGATCGCTCAAAAATAAAAATAGCTCTACATGGCCCCTATTTTAACTACCCATTAGAAAAACTAGTAAAACTTACAGAAAATGAAATCCTCTTTTTTTATAAAATGCAAGAATTGATAAATCTCAATTTTGCTACCTTTTTCTCTGCTCTTTTAAAAAGTAGTATCGATGGAAAACGTAGTGTAGAAGAAAATATATTAATCAATGGCGGAAAAAGTTTTTATCAAGATACCATGCAACTTATCGAACTACTTTTACAACAAGAAAACATTCCTTTAAAAGATGTCTTTTCTAGATTAGCAAAAAAAGATCCAGAAACACTTAAAAGAAAAATCACATACGACGATACCAACGTGGAAATAATGACTATTCATAAAAGTAAGGGATTAGAGTTTGATATTGTTTTTGCTCTCGGTCTTGCCACAAGAACAAGTGAAATTGACGATTTTAGAAATGAAGAAGAAATAAGAGAAGAAAAATTGCGACAATTTTACGTTGCCCTAACACGCGCAAAAAAAAGAGTATACGTGCCCATTGCTATAGATAAAAAAGAGGGAGAAAAAGAAAAAACATCAAGTTGCGATCTTTTCTTTTCCTGCGATGAAAAAGAAATTTTCACTCAACTAGATCTCCTCTGCCCTTCAGTAAGTTATGAAGTTCTTTCTTCAAAACCATATAATTTTGCACATGAAGAACAAAACTCTTCTTCTCTCATGAAAGCGTTATGCTCTCCTAACATTGTAACAAAAAAAACTGTGCCTTTTAATATATTCTCATTTTCAGGATTACATCAAGAAGACATTTCTCCTTCCTCAACAAGACCAATCTTGATAAGCCCTACCTTAACAAAACCAGTTTTGTTAAAACCAGTTTTAGCAAAACAAGTTTTGTTAAAACCAGAATTATTGAAAGAAAAACAAATGCCAATAGGTACAGAAGTTGGAGTAATATTACATGCTATCTTATGCGAGATCTTTAAAAAAGGAGTAAAAAATGCTGATATTGAAGAAATCATTAATCAAAAGATCATGTTTTCAATATTGCAAGAATATAAAGATGAAATTTTTTCCATGATAACAGAAACGCTATCTTTTCCTCTTTTAAATGACCAAGAATTCACCTTATATAATGTAGAAAAAGCGGTAGCAGAAGCAGAATTTCTATTCTCCTGCGAAAAAAATTACTTAAAAGGATTTTTAGATCTATTTTTCTGTTATAAGAATAAATATTATCTTGTCGATTGGAAATCTAATTATCTCGGAGAAACAAAAGAAAATTATAACGAAGAAAATTTAAAAAAGGCAATGCAAGAACATGAATATTGCCTCCAAGCATCTATATATGCAGAGGCTTTCTTAAGATATTTAAAAACTATCGAAGAAGAAAATAATTTCGGTGGTATGTTTTATGTTTTCTTGCGTGGCGTTAGCGTCTACCACTTATTCCCTGAAAAGTTTAAAGGAGAGTTTTTATGAACGAAAAATTTTCCGAAGTGGATTTGTTCTTCGCAGAAACAGTGTTAAATAAAATAACACCATATAACCAACAAGAAGCATTTTTCCTTTCTTATCTTTTCTTCATATCTCGTAAGGGTTTTATTGGCTTACATATAGATAATGATGTAATTTCTCCTGCTGTATCACTATTCGGAATAACAGAAAGTAATGATTTAAGAATAGCAGCAAAAAATCTTCTCTATAGCGGAATAGTTGCAACATGTCCTGAAGAGGAATCACAAAAAATTATCTGTTTTGAAAACAACACCTTTTACCTTCAAAGAAATTACTTATTAAAAAATAAGATCATGCAAGCATTAACATCACAACCAAAAGAAAAGCAAAATGATAAATTCGATGAAAAAATATTCTTTCAAGAATTAGAAAAATATTCTCTTTCTGATGAGCAAAAAAAAACAGCTATACATTCCTTTTCCCATCATCTGACGATAATATGCGGCGGTCCAGGCACAGGAAAAACCAAAACAGCCAGTGCCATCGCAAAAATGTTAACAACCTCGTATCTAAAAGAAAAAATCAAAATTATCTTAACAGCACCAACAGCTAAGGCTTCTTTTCATCTTAAAGATAAAATAGAAAATGGAGAAGCAATAACACTACATGCACTTTTAAAAATGAGTCGCCAAAAAAATTTGAATAAAAACAAGTTTATCGATGCCGACATCATTATCGTCGACGAAGCCTCAATGATAGACATAAAACTGATGGCTTTTCTTTTTTCTTCTGTCCTACCAACGACAAAACTTATTCTTCTCGGAGATGAAGATCAATTATTTCCTGTAGCTCCTGGAGAAATTTTTTCTTTTCTTGCCGATAGCTCTTATGCTTTCACTTTAAGGGAAAAATTTAGGTTTAAAAATGAAAACCTTTCACTTCTTGCTGAGGCCTTAAAAGAAGAAGATAAAAACAAGTTTTTTTCTTGCTTCTCTTCTGACAATAAAATTTCTTTGATGCCATTTAATGAGAGTGTTTTTATAAAACTTGTTGATCAGCATTTTTCACAATTTTATTCTTCTCTTCCCGATATTGCCTCACTATTACAAAAAAGGTTTACCTTTGCCATATTGTCCTGTCTACGGTTAGGCCCTTTGGGAGCTGATGATTTAAATGCGAAGATAATAAATTACCTTTTACAAAAATTACCGAAAAACAACTATTTCTTTGCGCCGATTATAATCACTAAAAACGATTATGACCTATCATTATATAATGGTACCATGGGTTTTCTTCTATTCTATAAGGACAATAATGGTACGATTTCACAAAAAGAGGCCTATTTTGAAGATGGAACAAATCTCAAAAAAATTCCTCTTTTTACTTCTTATGAATATGGATATGTTTTATCCGTACACAAAAGTCAGGGAAGTGAATTTGATGAATGCGTAGTTATAATTCCGCCCGGTAGTGAAACATTTGGTAAGAAAATAATTTATACAGCAATCAGTAGAGCAAAAGAAAAACTTTTACTCTTTGCTTCTCACGAAGATCTTGAAAAAAATTATTTCACTAATAATTGAGCATATCTAGCTTTAAGTCTAGATGCTTTATTTTTCTTAAAAATATTTTTCTTTACGCCTTTGTCTAATATACTATAAATCTGCTTAAGTTTGTCTTCTGAATTTTTATTTTCTTTAACAGCCAATTTCAAAGCACGTAAAGCAGTTTTGGTTTTAGCTTTATAAGATCTATTTATTAAATTTCTCTTCTTATTTTGAACAGCTCTTTTTCTAGCTGACAAATTAATTTTTTTTGCTTTTTTAGCTCCGCCTGCTTTTTGCGGTTGTCCTGCAGTATCTTGTGTAGCCATTATTCCTCGTAATTTTTATATTTAAAAATTGCTACTACTATACTCCATTTACGATAAATTCGTCAATAATGCTCTCTGTCTTATACGGAATTATAATGGTAGATGTTGACCCCCTAGCCTTAATAAGAGAGATTAGGCTTCGGTGCTTTGGAGAAATCTATCAAGAGAGATTGTTTAACTATTTAAAAATATTTCTTGATTTGC
>Ga0233425_10000984_pt1 | contig 67904 bp, 73 predicted proteins | sample Watercolumn_Towu_2_FD_181712 | JGI IMG/M metagenome (GOLD analysis project Ga0233425, IMG submission 181712) | Freshwater microbial communities from Lake Towuti, South Sulawesi, Indonesia - Watercolumn_Towuti2014_140_MG | ecosystem: Environmental > Aquatic > Freshwater > Lake | place...
TAGTCCCTATTGACGCCCGCGACCTCACCGAAACCTGCGACCTCTGGATCACCGATCCGCCCTATGCCGACGCCGTGAACTACCACGAACTGGGCGACTTCTTCCTCTCCTGGTACGACAAGTCGCTCGCCCGCGCCTTCCCCGAATGGACGCCGGACGCCCGCGCGCAACTGGCGGTGCGCGGCGACGGCGAGGACTTCCGCCGTTCCATGGTGGAGATCTACCGGAACCTAGCCCGCCACATGCCGGACAATGGCTTGCAGATGGTGATGTTCACCCACCAGGACCCGGCGGTGTGGGCCGACCTGGGCATGATCCTATGGGCCGCCGGCCTCAAGGCCACCGCCGCATGGACCATCAGCACCGAGACCGAGGCGGTGGGCATCAAGAAGGGCAACTACGTGCAGGGCACGGTCTGCCTGGTGCTGAGGAAACGCGCCGCGCCGGAGCCGGGCTTTCTCGACGAGGTCTATCCGCTGGTGGAAGACGAGGTGCGCCGCCAGATCGCCGCCATGCAGGCCCTGGATGAAAACGGCGAACCCAACTTCAACGATGCCGATTACCAGCTCGCCGCCTACGCCGCCGCCCTCAAGGTGCTGACTCAATACGCCTCCCTGGACGGCCGCGACGTGGAGCACGAGGTATTCGCGGTGCGGGCCAAGACGGAAAAGAGCGATTTCCAGACCGTGATCGAACGGGCGCTCTCCATCGCCTGCGACACCCTGGTGCCGCGCGGCCTGGATGCCCCTTGGCGCGACCTTTCCCTGGTGGAGCGTTATTACCTGCGGGCGCTGGACATCGAGAGCCGGGGCGAACGGCGCAAGGGCATGTACGAGGAACTGGCGCGCGGCTTCGGCGTCACCGACATCCGGCCCCTGCTCAAGAGCGACAAGGCCAACGGCGCGCGCATGCACACCCCCAGCGGCTTTGCCGCCGCGACATTGGTCGCGGCAACGGGCGGGGCCGGCGGTGGTGGCGCCGCAGCGCTGCCAGCACGTCGCGGCCGCGCCGCCGCCGGGGCGCCGCATCCCTTCGCCGCCTCGCCCCTGCGCCACCTGCTGTTCGCCATCCGCGAGACCGGCGCGGAGGGCAACGATCCGGAACCGGGCCGCCAGTATCTGCGCGACACCTTTGGTCAGGGTTATTGGGGGCAACGCGAGCGCTTCGTCGGCCTGCTCGACTGGCTGGCCGCCCTGGGCAACGCCGAGGGCATGGGCGAATGGGTGAAAGATTCCGCAGCCGCGCGCATTCTGGCCGGTCGCCTGCGCAACGACCACGCCTGATGTCTCACCCCTGATGCTGCAACGTCATTCCAGCCGGCGCCAGCGGCTCGACCAAGCGGTGCTGAACCAGCGCCTGGCAGGGGCGGTGGCCTACGACCGCATCGCCGGCTACTTCCGTTCCAGTCTGTTCGAGGTGGCGGGGGAGGCCATCGCCAAGGTGGCGGGGACGATCCGCATCGTTTGCAATTCGGAGCTGGACCCACAAGACCTGATCACCGCCGCCGCCGCTCAGGCGGCCCTGCGCCGTTCCTGGTGCGCAGGCTTGCCGGAGGAGGCGCCGCCCGGCGCCTTGCCGCGTTATCACGCCCTCTACGCGGCCTTGACCAGCGGGCGGATGGAGGTGCGGGTGCTGCCCGATACCGCTTTTGGCCTGATCCACGGCAAGGCGGGCGTGGTGCGCCGGGCGGACGGTTCCGCCACTGCCTTTCTCGGCAGCGTCAACGAGAGCGCCTCGGCCTGGAAGTTGAATTACGAGTTGCTCTGGGAAGACGACGACCCGGCCACCATTGCCTGGGTGCAGGAGGAGTTCGACGCCCTCTGGAACGATGCGCGCGCCGTCCCCTTGGCCTGCTGTCCGTTCATCGTTCAGGACTTGAAACGCATCCTCTCGCGCCGGGTGGTGGAACCGGAGGACGTGAAGGCGACGGTGGACCCCACCGCCGCCGCCGCGACAGCGGCCGTGGAAACGCCGGTCTATCGCCGAGAGCAGGGCTTGTGGCCGCACCAGAAATACTTCGCCCGCCTGGCCCTGGAACGCCACCGCCTGGGCGGCGCGCGCCTGGTGCTGGCCGATCAGGTCGGTTTGGGGAAAACCGTGCAACTGGCCATGGCCGCCTTGCTGATGGCCCTGGATGACCCGGACGGCGGGCCGATCCTGGTGCTGGCGCCCAAGCCCTTGTTGCAGCAGTGGCAGGACGAATTGATGGAATTGCTGCTGCTACCCTCCGCGCGCTGGAACGGCCGCGCCTGGGTGGACGAGAGCGACCTGGAATACCCCTCCGAGGGTGCCCGGTCACTAGGTAAATGCCCGCGCCGCATTGGCCTGGTATCCCAAGGCTTGGTGGTGCGCGGGCTGGCCGAAGCGGTGAACCAGTTGCTGAGCCGGCGCTATACCTGCGTGATCGTCGACGAATCCCATCGTGCCCGCCGTCGCAACCTGCCCAAGGTGGATTCCGGCGCGGACGAGATCGATGAGCGGGCCGAACCGAACAAGTTGATGGCCTTTCTGCGCGAGATCGGCCCAAAAACCAAGAGCATGCTGCTGGCGACGGCCACCCCCGTTCAGTTGCACCCCGTTGAGGCATGGGACCTGCTGCACACCCTGTCCTGCGGCAACGAGGGGGTATTGGGTGGTTGGACCCAGACCAGCCCCTGGTTCCGGGCGAGCCATTGCCTGGATGTCGCCACTGGCGAGGCGACCGTGCCGACGCAGGATGTCCACGCCGGCTGGGAATATGTGCGTGACCCGCTGCCCTCCCGGTTTGAACACCCGGCGCTCGACAGCATTCGCCGCAACTTGGATGCCGACGACAAGCAGTGGCAGTTCAGACCGGAAGTGCTTGGTCAAATGTCACCGGCGATTCGTCAGATAAAACTCCAGAACGGTCTACTTCCGGACTATGGCGAACGCTTCAACCCGCTGCTGCGCTGCATCGTTCGCCGCACCCGTGGCTATCTGGAAGCGACCATCAACCCGGCCACGGGCAGCTATTTCCTGCCGAAGGTAACGGTCAGGCTGTTTGGCGAGGAAAACGAGGGCGCACTGGTTCTGGGGGGCTACCTGCGCGAAGCCTATCAGGAGGCCGAGGTGTTTTCTCAACGCCTCCAGCAAAGGGTCAGGGGCGCAGGTTTCTTCAAGACGCTCTTGCTCCGTCGCCTGGGCAGTTCCATGGAAGCCGGCCGCCGCACCGTGCGCAAACTCCTTGGGGAAGAACCGGACATCCCGGATGACGAGGATGAAGACGATGCCGAAGAGGACATGCCGCCGCAGGTCGGCAGGCCGCCCCAGGGTGCGAGCGAGTTCAAGAATTTCACCGAGGCCGAACTGACCTCCCTGCGCCACTGCCTGGACCGGCTCCAGCAGGGGGGTAACAAGGACCCCAAGCTGGAGGCATTGATCGGCTACTTGTTGGGCGCCGCACAGGGGTCGGCGCAGCGCTGGCTCGATCTGGGCTGCATCCTGTTTTCGCAGTATTACGACACCGTGCGCTGGGTAGGCGACGAGTTGGCCAAGCGCCCGGAGTTCGCGGGCATGGATATCGGCCTCTATGCCGGCAGCAACCGCTCCGGCTTCTGGCGAGACGGCAGGTTCCAGCGCTGTGATCGCAATGAACTCAAGGCGAGGGTGCGCAGCGGTGAACTCAAGCTATTGCTCGGTACGGATGCTGCTTCGGAGGGTCTGAACCTTCAGCGCCTGGGTACGCTCATCAACATCGACCTGCCCTGGAACCCGACCCGGCTCGAACAGCGCAAGGGTCGCATCCAGCGTATTGGCCAGGCGCGCAGCGAAATCTGGATCGCCAACCTGCGTTACCGGGATTCCGTAGAAGACCGCGTGCATCAGGTGCTGGCTGACAGGCTCGAAGCCATTCATGGGCTGTTTGGCCAGATTCCGGATACGCTTGAAGATGTGTGGGTGCAAGTCGCGCTCAACGATGAACAGGCGGCGCAGCAGTTGATCGACCGGACTACGGCGACCCGAAATCCGTTCGATGTGAAGTACAGCAAGGTGGAAGACGCGGATTGGGAGACCTGTGCCTCGGTGCTTAACGCGCTGAGCATGAAAGAGCTTCTGTCGCGCGGCTGGTGATGAATTTGCCTGTTGACCGCCCGTTACGCCGCTTGCAATCGAATGGCGCAAGCGTCGCGCCGGGCTACGTCGGCGCGGTTTCCAACCCCGCCAGCGCGTGGCAGGCCGCGCCCTGGCTCAGTGCCTTCGGTTGGCGCCGGCTCTGCTAACAGTGGACTGCGCTGAGAACAGCCTAACGGGGATGAGCAGCCGAAATCGGGACGCTGGGACTTAAGGAGGACTTACGGCCATCTTGCGGCCGCCGTAAGTGACCGATTTATTGTGTAATGTGCTGTTTTAATTGGTGGCTACGGGTGGGCTCGAACCACCGACCTCAGCATTATGAGTGCCGCGCTCTGACCAGCTGAGCTACGTAGCCATGGAATGGGGCGGGCGATTGTCGGGAAGGTGACCGACGGTTGTCAAGCCGACGAAATTGGGTTCGCCCCGCGCCTCCGCCCGGGCGATTGCTACCGGGCGCCGAAGACGACGATGGTCTTGCCGCGGGCGGTGATGAGGTGCTGTTCTTCCAGGATCTTCAGCACGCGGCCGACCATCTCCCGCGAGCAGCCGACGATGCGTCCCAGCTCCTGGCGGGTGATGCGGATCTGCATCCCGTCGGGGTGCGTCATGGCGTCGGGTTCCTTGCAGAGGTCGAGTAGGGCGCGGGCGACACGGCCCGACACGTCCATGAATGCCAGGTCGCCGACCTTGCGGTTGGTGCGGCGCAGGCGCATCGCCAGTTGTGAGGCGATCGCAAAAAGCAGATCGGGGAATATCGATGACATGTTCTTCAGGCGATCATACGAAATGCTGGCGATCTCGCAGTGGGTGCGGGCGCGAACGAGCGCGCTGCGACTGAGGTTTTCGTTGAACAGTCCGATCTCGCCAAAGAAATCGCCGGGGTTGAGGTAGGCGAGCACAATTTCATGGCCACGCTTGTCTTCGAGCAGGACGGTGACCGACCCTTCGATGATGTAATAGAGGTCCTTGGACGGATCGCCCTGGCGGATGATCGTCGACTTCGAGGGGTACTGCCGGCGGTGGCAATGGTCGAGGAATCGGGCGATCACCTCGCTGCCTCGCGTCACGGCTACGGCTTCCGGCATGTTTGGCTCCCGGCGTCAGGTGTGATGGAAGTGAAACGCTGGCCTTTCTTATCCAAGTTTATGCAAGCCCGGCGGGCGTGTCGATGTGTCCGTTCCGGGTATGGTAAATTCGCAACCCGTTGAGCGGGCGGAGCATGGCGATGAAAGGCGTGGTCAGGTGGGTTGACGGGGCTATGTTCGTGGCCGAATCCGGCAGCGGTCACGCGGTGGTGGTCGACGGGCCGCCGGAGGGCGGCGGCAGGAATCTGGGCGTGCGACCGATGGAGATGGTGTTGCTCGGCATGGGTGCCTGCTCGGCCTACGATGTCGTCCACATCCTCAGAAAGGCGCGCCAGGAAGTGAAGACCTGCCATGTCGAGCTCGATGCCGAGCGGGCGGATTCCCCGCCCCAGGTGTTCACCCGTATCCACCTGCGTTACGTCGTCAGCGGCACTAATCTGGCGGAGGCACAGGTCCAGCGCGCCATTCAGTTGTCGGCGGAGAAGTACTGCTCGGCATCCATCATGCTCGGCAAGACGGCGACCATCACCCACGAACACGTTATCGTCACCGTTTCCTGACCGGTTCAGGGTGTGGCCAGGCGGTCGTGATGCCCGGCGGCGCGGCTTCCGATGTCGTCCTCGATCCGCTGGAGCAGGGCGGCGGCGTCGTCGCCGCGCGTCCATGCGGCGCAACCCACATCGAGGGAAACCTCGGTACCACCGACCCGATCTTCGGCCAGCAACAGCCGGGTGCAGTAACCCTCGATCTTGCGGGTGAGGCGCAACGCCGGTTCGAGGGCGGTCTCCGGCAGCACGAGCATGAATTCGTCCTTTTCCCAGCAGCCGACGATGTCCACCCAGCGCAGCTTGTCCTTGAGCATCTTGGCGATGGACTTGGACAGGCGTTGCTTCTGGATGGTGGCGACCGAGTCACCGGCGGCACCGCGATCTACGATGCGGATCAGCACGACGCTCAGCGGATTCTGGTAGCGGCGGCTGCGGGATACCTGCGCGATCAATTCCTGATGCATGATCGGCTGGCTGAGTAACCCGGTCAGGGGATCGATCTTGCCCGGATCGCGAAGCTCGGGGTAAGAATGACGCAGGCGCTTGCCGCCTTCGTACCGCGAGACGTCAATAAGGCAGCCGATCTCGCCACCTTCGGCGGCCGGTAATTTCTGCATGATGCATTCGTAGCGCCGTTCCGGCGTACCGTCTGTTCCCGTGGTATGCAGCCATTCCATGCTCTTGGAGAGGCTGAGGGTCTTCCGTGCCGGCAAGGCACTGCGTTCGAGGCCGATCAGCGATTCCGCCGGCATGCCGAGCTGCTCGCACAGCGTCTGGTTGACCCAGCGTATGTACCCGCTGGCGTCGACATGAAAAATTCCAACTGGCAGCAGGTCAAGGACATCTGCTGGATCGAATTCCCGGATCGCGTTTTTATTGATTTCCATGTCGCTCATCTGGTCTCTACAGGTTTTCCGAAAGTCAGGAACGGATGCCGCTACCTAGCCCGCCCGGACTGACCTCCGGGGCGGTGCTTAGGGTTTAGCGGGACTGCGGGCGGAAACTTTAGAGTGGCGTCAGCGGACGCGATCGCCGTCCACGGAGCGCAGGTAGGCCTGTTCGAGGGTCGGGGCGTCGAAGCGGTTACAGCATTCCTGCGGCGTGCCGACGAAGCGCAGCATGCCACCGTGCAGTATCGCGATCCGATCGCACAGGGCCTCGACGTCGGGAAGCAGGTGGGTGCTGAAAAAGAGGGTCTGGCCGCGAACCTTGCGTTGAGAAAGATGCTGCTTGAACAGCGCTCGCGCCTTGGGGTCGAGCCCGCTCATCGGTTCGTCGAGCACGAAGAGCGGTCGATCCGACAGCAGGACGGCAACCAGCCCCAGCTTCTGTGCCATGCCCTTGGACAGGGTGCGCACTGGCTGGGCGAGCGCCACCGGGTCGAGGTCGACAGCGGCGAGGGCCTCCCGGCACTTATCGCGATCGGCGGCGTTGCCGTACATGCGCTGCATGTAGGTCAGGAAATCCGCACCGGTGGCATGATGTGGTGGCACAAAACGCTCGGGGAGATAGGCAAGGGACTCGCGGGCCCGGATCTCCGTGTGCGGTGTGCTGAAGATGTCGATGTGGCCGGCGTCGATCGCGGTGAGGTCGAGCAGGGCCTTGATCAGGGTGGTCTTGCCGGCACCGTTGACACCAATCAGTCCGAAAAACCCGCCGGTTTCGACCGCGAGGTCGATGCCCGACAACACGGTTCGGTCGTCGTAGCTCTTGACGACGCCGGAGAACTGCAGGGCGGAGGTCATGCCGGGAATCTTGCCGCAGCCGCCGGTCGCTGTTCAATCGACGCCCAAACAAAAAGCCCGCCGGGAGGCGGGCTCAAGCCGAGGGAGGAGTAACGCAAAATCAGTAGAGGTAGATGGCGCCGCAATCCTGCTCGTTGGCGTCGATGTCCCAGATCGGCGTGCCGGTGGTGTCGATGCAGGCCGGGGTGCTGTAATTGACTTCGCCTACGGTGGTGCCCTTGGTGGCGCGCAACACACCCGTCTGCGGGGCGCTGTCGTCCACCTTGACGTCCAGCTCGCGCATGACGTTGACCGGGATCTGGTTGCCCAGGAACAGTGCCAAGCGGTAAGAAGGCGTGGCGTTGGCATCGTAGTAGCCTTGCGTCCGGGTCAGCATGACGCGACCGTTGAAGGCATTGATCGGGGAAACGGTCTGTGCCACATAGGTACCGTCGTCGGCCGCGCCGCCGGCGTAGTTACCCTGGATGAAATTGGCGCGTGAAAGATGGACCCAAAGGGCCGATGCCTCACCCCAATCGTCGTCGTTCAAACGGCCGTTGCCGTCGCCGCCGATGCCTGCCGGCACCGACGAACCGATGGCCTGTATTGCAAGCGCTGCCTGCATGTCGCCGGGGATCTGGCGGTAACGGTCGATGAAGCCGTAGTAGGCGGCCTGGATGCCGGAGTTCTGGTCGGCCAGATTGCGGACCCGGGCGCTGGTAATCAGCTCCTGCCCTTTGAGGATGCCGCCCAGGAGCAGGCCGATGATGACGAGGACGATGGCGATTTCGACGAGGGTGAAACCGCGTTGTTTCTGGATGCTGATCATGACTGCTAACCTCCAGGCTCGGGTTGTTACATGCTCTGTCGAGCATAAGCCGTGCCACAGATTAATGTGTTGAATAATCAACAAGTTATCAAAATATGATCAATCCGCGACCGTGGCGGGTGTCAACATTCCGGGCAAAGCTGTCGATTTTTCAACAGGTTGGCCGGGATCATGTGGTCTCCTCCACCCCGGTGGGTCAACCGCCAGCGTCCCGTAATTCCGGAACGGGTCGCAGCTTAATAGGTATACTCCGCTGGCACGGGACGACGGGGTCTGATTGACGACATGCTGGCGGCGCTGCAACGGAACAAGGTCCGGGTCATTCTGATCCTCGGCGTGTTTCTGGCGTTCTTCCTCAACGCCGCCGGTCTGATGGAACTCCGGTTTCAGCTGGGCTCCGGTCTGGTCTTCCGCGGCAACCTGATCGAACAGAGCCTGAGCAGCGGTGCCCTGCCGGCAATGATGCGCACGGTCGATTTCGCGATGTTCGCCGCTTTCGGTGCCCTGCTGTCGCTGGCGCTGCCGGTCCTGAACCCCATCCCGGCCTCCGGAGTCACCTTCGTCTGCATGATGATCCCGATCTGGTCGGCGTATGCCCACCCTGCCCGCCCGGGCGACATTCCGATGGAGTACACGCTGCTCACCATCCTGATCCTCTATGTGGTCAACGTGCTGGCGAGCTACTTTTCGGAGACGCAGTCAAGGCAGCGACTGGTCGGCATTTTCGGCCACTACGTGCCGCCGGAGGTTGTCGAGGCGTTGATGAAGGATCCACGGGGCTATTCGCTGGAGGGCGAATCGCGCGAAATGAGCGTGTTTTTCTCGGACATCAAGAATTTCTCGACGATCTCCGAGCACCTCGACCCCAGGCAACTGGCCCGCATGCTCAACACCTATTTCACGGCGATGACCGACATCCTGCACCGGCACGGGGCAACCATCGACAAGTACATCGGCGACGCGATCATGGCCTTCTGGGGCGCGCCGCTCGCCCAGCCGGACCATGCGGCCCGGGCGGTGCAGGCGGCAATGGCCATGCAGGAAGGGCTGGTCCGGTTGCGGGCCCTGTTCCGTGAACAGGGCTGGCCGGAACTCGACATCGGCGTCGGGATCAATACCGGCGTCATGAACGTCGGCAACATGGGTTCCCGTTACCGGGTTTCCTATACCGTGGTCGGCGACGCGGTCAATCTCTGCTCCCGCATCGAGCACCTGACCCGCGTGTACCACGCGCCGATACTCGTATCGGAATCGACCATGAAGGCAGTGCCCGAGGTCCTCTTCAAGGAAGTCGATCACGTCCGCGTCAAGGGCAAGGGCCTGCCGACCCGGATCTTCGAACCCCTGTGCCGCCGAGACTACGCCAGTTCGACCCTGCTGGAAAACCTGGCCTTGCACGACCAGGCGCTGGCCGCGTACTACCGCCAGGACTGGGACGGCGCCAGGAGTTTGTTCCAGCGCCTGCACGATGCCGGTTTCAACGCCCCGTATTGCCTGCTGCTTGTGGATCGCATCGCCGCTCTGACGGCGGCGCCGCCGATCGCCGACTGGGGCGGTGTGACGACCTACGGTTGAACCGGCGCGGGTGCGCCCGCCGCCGGGAGACTCATCCCCGGCGCGGCCTTGTCGAGCCAGCCACGCAAACGCGCCAGCAAGACCTCCGCCATGCCGGTGAACCCAGAATCGGTGCCGACGAGGGTCGTTTGGGAATAGGCCGCGAGGCCAGCCTTGCGGGCCTCGTTCATACGCCGTGCCGAGGCCGCGGCGTTGTCCCCGGCCAGCAGGGCCGCGTCGAGATCGAGTACGGGGACCTCGATCTTCTCGTAGGCTGCGGCTGTTTCGGCGGGTGGCGTCAGATCGTCGACCGATGACAGCCCGAGCAGCACCAGCGCCCGCAGTTCACCGCCGGCCGCGGCTGCGGCCCTGATTGCGGCTGCCGCTCCGAGTTCGTGCCCGACGAGGACGATGTTGAGCTGCTGCCGCCCCTTGAGGTGAGCGATGGCGGCGGCGATGCGCTGGCCGCTCGCCTCAAAGCTGCCGGCGTATGAGGCCCGCGGCGTTCCCGCCGGCAGCACCGGCAGCTGCACCGACAGGGTCGACCAGCCACTGGCCGGCAGTTCGGTGCGCAGCAGGCGGATCAGCGGCTCGCTGTCCGCATTCCCGGCCATGCCATGCACGATGATGGCGGCACCCTTCGGTGCGGGCGCGGTCTGTTCAGCGTAGAGCGCCAGCGACTTGCTGCCACCGCCCTCGAGCCAGACGACCTCCTCGGCGGCCATCCGCCCGGCGAGCCGATCGGCGATTGCCTGTTCGCGGGCGGCATCCGGCGGCACGACCGGCGCGGGCGCGGTCGGGGCAGGCGCTTCCTGGGCGCCGGCAGCCGTGGCGACGGCGGCCGCAAGCAGCAGAAATGTCAGGCGAATCATGGCGACAAGTATAGCCATCGGCGGCTGAAAACGGCCGGCCGATCGGGTAAAGTTGCCGCCTTTCCCAAGCCCGGTCGCCGCGCGTGAGCCCGTTCGTCATCGCCCCGTCCATCCTGTCCGCTGACTTCGCCAGGCTCGGCGAGGAGTGCGCGCGGGTGATCGAGGCCGGCGCGGGATTCATACACTTCGACGTCATGGACAACCATTACGTCCCCAACCTGACCTTCGGCCCGGTGGTCTGCGCGGCGCTGCGCCGCTACGGGATCGCCGTGCCGCTGGATGTGCACCTCATGGTGCGGCCGGTGGATCGGCTGATCGGCGAGTTCGCCCGCGCCGGCGCGACCTACATCACCTTTCACCCGGAGGCGAGCGACCACATCGACCGGTCGCTGTCACTGATCCGCGACACCGGCTGCAAGGCCGGGCTGGTGTTCAATCCGGCGACGCCGATCGACGTCCTGCCCTACGTGATGGACAAGCTGGACATGATCCTGCTGATGTCGGTCAACCCGGGGTTTGGCGGCCAGGCCTTCATTCCCTCGGCCCTGAGCAAGCTCGCCCAGGTGCGGGCCCTGATCGACGCCAGCGGCCGCGACATTCGCCTCGAGATCGACGGCGGGGTCAAGGCCGACAACGTCCGCGCCATCGCCGAGGCAGGGGCCGACACCTTCGTGGCGGGATCGGCCATCTTCGGGCAGCCGGATTACCGGCAGGCACTCGATGCCATGCGCGCCGAGCTCGCGAAGGTGCGACAACCGTGAATCCGATGCGGCCGGAGCTGGTGCTTTTCGATCTCGATGGCACGCTGGTCGACAGCGTGCCCGACATCGCCTGGTGCATCGATCGGATGCTGGTCGAACAAGGCCGGCCGCCGGCCGGCGAGGCGCAGGTGCGCCTCTGGGTCGGCAATGGCGCCGAACGCCTGATCAAACGGGCGCTGACCGGCGACATGGATGCCGAGCCCGAGGACGCGGGCCTGTTCGACTGCGCCCGGCAACGCTTCCTCGATCTCTATGCCGGGCACGCCGATGAACGCAGCGCGCTGTATCCGGGCGTCACCGAGGGGCTCGATTACGTGCGCGGCCTCGGCTGCCCCGTGGGCTGCGTCACCAACAAGCCCGGCCGGTTCACCGGGCCGCTGCTCCGTTCGCTCGGCATCCTCGATCGCTTCGACATCGTGGTGAGCGGCGACACGCTCCCGAACCAGAAGCCGGACCCGTTGCCGCTCCTGCATTGCGCCGGACAGTGGGCGGCCCGGCCTGCCGCCAGCGTCATGATCGGCGATTCGATCAACGACATCCGCGCGGCGCGTGCCGCCGGCTTCCGCATCCTCTGCGTGAGCTATGGCTACAACCACGGGCGCGATATCGGGGCGCAGCAGCCCGACGCGGTTCTCGCGTCGCTGGCCGACCTGCCGGTGCATCTGTGCTGATGCCGCCGCTACAGGCCGATCACCTGCGGGCGCTCGCCGACCAGGGTTATACCCGGGTGCCGGTGGTGCGCGAGGCCCTCGCCGACCTCGATACGCCGCTCTCCGCCTATCTGAAGCTCGCCGCCGGGCCGAATTCGTATCTGTTCGAATCGGTCGAGGGTGGCGAGAAGTGGGGGCGCTACTCGATCATCGGGCTGCCGGCCAGGACCGTGATCCGCATCCACGGCCACGAAGTGGTGGTGAGCGAGGCCGGCATCGAGGGCGAGCGTTTCCATGTCGCCGACCCGCTGGTCTGGGTGGAATCACTGCGCCAGCGCTACAAGGTTCCGGAGATCCCGGGACTGCCGCGTTTCACCGGCGGCCTGGTCGGTTACTTCGGCTACGACACCGTTCGCTACATCGAACCGCGCCTGGCGCGGTGGGACAAGCCCGATCCACTGCGGCTGCCGGACATCCTGCTGATGGTGTCGGAAGAGGTGCTGGTATTCGACAGTCTCAAGGGCAAGCTGCATCTTGTCGTACACGCCGAGACCGGGGACCCCACCGCCCTCGGGCGCGCCGAACGGCGCCTCGACGAACTGGTCGAGCGGCTGCGCGAGGCGCAGCCGCGTTATCCGCGGACCGCGACGCGCACCGAGATCACCGAGGCCGATTTCGTCTCTTCGTTCAGCCGCGAGGGTTACATGGCCGCGGTCGGGCGGATCAAGCATTACATTGTCGAAGGCGATGTCATGCAGGTGGTGCCGTCCCAGCGGATGTCGATCCCCTTTACCGCGGCGCCGCTCGATCTCTACCGGGCCCTGCGCAGTCTCAACCCGTCGCCGTACATGACGTTTTTCAATCTCGGCGACTTCCACATCGTCGGCTCGTCGCCGGAGATCCTGGTACGGCTGGAAGACGGCCTGGTCACGGTCCGCCCGATCGCCGGCACCCGGCCGCGCGGCGCCACCGACGAAGACGATCGGGCGCTGGAGCGCGATCTGCTTTCCGATCCGAAGGAGATCGCCGAGCATCTGATGCTGATCGACCTGGGCCGCAACGACATCGGCCGGGTCGCGGCGATCGGCAGCGTCAACGTGACCGAACGATTCATCATCGAGCGCTACTCGCACGTGATGCACATCGTCTCCAACGTCACCGGCCGGCTGAAAGGGGGCATGGGCGCCATCGACGTGCTGCGCGCCACCTTCCCGGCCGGCACCGTTTCCGGGGCTCCGAAGATCCGGGCCATGGAGATCATCGACGAACTGGAGCCGGTCAAACGTGGCATCTACGCCGGCGCTGCCGGCTACATCGCCTGGAACGGCAACATGGACACCTGCATCGCCATCCGCACGGCGGTGATCAAGGATGGCATGATGCACATCCAGGCCGGTGGCGGCATCGTCGCCGATTCCGTGCCGGAGACCGAATGGGAGGAGACCATCAACAAGCGGCGCGCCATATTCCGTGCCGCGACCCTGGCGGCGGCCGGCCTCGACCGGCGCTCGCAGTGAGTAGAGTCAAATTCCGAAACGCAAACTACGAGGATTGACACCATGAGCATGATGCAGAAGTTGAGTGACATCCTGGGGCAGCTGTTCGGCCGCTCCGGTAAGCCATCGGCCGCCACCCACGTCGTCGAGAGCGCCGCGCCGACCGACGACGACGAACCCGAGGATCGGACCACGGTGATGACGCGCCGCCAGTTCAAGGACGTCACCGAGGGGCTCGGCGACAAGTAGCGATTGCGTGATTGCCGGTAGCCGCGACGCGGAAGGGTGATGCCATGCTGTTGATGATCGACAATTACGACTCGTTCACCTACAACCTGGTGCAGTACTGCGGCGAGCTGGGTGCGGACGTCCGCGTCTTCCGCAACGACCGGATCGGCGTCGACGAGATCGCCGGCATGAAGCCCGATCGGATCATCATCTCGCCGGGGCCCTGTACGCCGAACGAGGCGGGGGTGTCGATGGAAGTCATCCGCCGGTTCGGCGGCGCCATCCCGATCCTGGGAGTCTGCCTCGGGCACCAGTCGATCGGCGCGGTCTACGGCGGCGAGGTGGTGCATGCCCGCGAGGTCATGCACGGCAAGACCTCGCCCATCCATCACACCGGCAAGGATGTATTCACTGGTTTGCCGAATCCGTTCACCGCCACCCGTTATCATTCGCTGGTGATACGGAAGGAAACCCTGCCGGCGTGTCTGGAGCTGACGGCCTGGACGGCGAATGCCGACGGTTCGGTGGACGAGATCATGGGCGTGCGCCACCGCGAGCACGCGGTCAGCGGCGTCCAGTTCCATCCCGAATCGATCCTGACCGAGCACGGCCACCGGCTGTTGCGCAGTTTCCTCAAAGGCAGCCGGTAGTCACCCCCATGGACTTGCAGGCGGCGCTGCGTGCCGTCATCGACGGGCGCGACCTCGAACCGTCGGCCATGGCCGCGGCGATGCGGGCAATCATGCGCGGCGAGGCGACGCCGGCGCAGATCGGCGGCCTGCTCGTCGCCCTGCGGATGAAGGGCGAGACGGTGGCCGAGATCGCCGCCGCCGCCCGGGTCATGCGCGAATTCGCCACCCCGGTCGGAGTCGGGTTCGACCCGGTGGCCGGTCACCTCGTCGACACCTGTGGCACCGGCGGCGACGGTATCGGCACCTTCAATATCTCGACCACCGCCGCCTTCGTGGTCGCGGCCGCCGGCGGCCGGGTGGCCAAGCACGGCAATCGGTCGGTGTCGAGCCGCTGCGGCAGCGCCGATGTCCTGGAGATACTCGGCGCCCGCATCGACCTGCCGGCGGCGGCGATTGCCCGCGGCATCGAGACCATCGGCGTCGGCTTCATGTTCGCGCCCGCGCACCACGCCGCCACCCGCCACGTGCTCGGCCCGCGCCGCGAACTCGGCGTCCGTACGCTGTTCAATCTCTTGGGACCGCTGACCAATCCGGCCGGCGCCCCGCATCAGGTGATCGGCGTTTTCGACCGCCGCTGGGTCGAACCTCTGGCGTACGTGCTCCTGGACCTCGGCAGCCGGCACGTGCTGGTCGTCCATGCCGACGACGGACTGGACGAGATCAGCATCGGCGCGCCGACGACGATTGCCGAACTGGTCGACGGCGCGGTGCGCTGTTATGAAGTGACGCCCGAGGCACTGGGCGTCGCGCGCGGCGAGGTGGCGGCGCTGGCGGTCGCCGATGGCGCGCAGAGCGCCACCCTGCTGCGGGCGGTACTGGATGGCACACGGGGCCCGGCGCGCGACATCGTCTGCCTGAACGCCGGGGCGGCGATATACGCCGGCGGTTGCGCCGCAACCCTGATCGACGGGGTGCGGCGGGCGGCAGAGGTGATCGACAGCGGCGCCGCCCGCGCCAGGCTCGGCGAGTTCGTCGCCTACACCCAGGCAGCCGGCGGCGGAAATCCGGCATGAGCGGGACCCCGGACATCCTCAGGAAGATCGTGCAGCGCAAGGCGGAGGAGGTGGCGGTCCGCCGGCGCAAGATATCCCTGCGCGAGGTCCGCAAGCGCGCGGCGACGGCAGACCCGGCCCGTGGCTTCGTCGCAAGCATCCAACGCCGCCTCGCCGCCGGCGAGCCAGCGGTGATCGCCGAGTGCAAGCGCGCCTCGCCGAGCAAGGGTGTGATTCGCGCCGACTACCGCCCCGCCGAAATCGCCGCTGCTTATGAACGGGCCGGCGCCGCCTGCCTGTCCGTGCTGACCGACATCGATTTTTTCCAGGGCGCGGACGAGCATCTGGTTGCCGCCCGGGCGGCCTGCGCCCTGCCGGTCATACGCAAGGATTTCATCATCGACGCCTATCAGGTGCACGAGGCTCGCGCGCTCGGCGCCGACTGCATCCTGCTCATCGTCGCCTGTCTCGACGATCGGGCGCTGCGCGATCTCGCCCGCCTCGCCGCCGAACTGGGCATGGACGTGCTGGTCGAGGTGCACGATCGCCTGGAACTGGAACGGGCATTGATGCTGCGCACCCCGCTCATCGGCATCAACAACCGTGACCTGCACACCTTCCACACCGACCTCCGGACCACCCTCGATCTGCTGGTCGACGTCATGCATGATCGAACGGTGGTCACCGAGAGCGGCATACACACGCCGGAAGATGTGGCGCTCATGCGTCGCCACGGCGTCAACGCCTTCCTGGTCGGCGAGGCGTTCATGGCGGCGCCGGACCCCGGCGCCAAGCTCAAGGCCCTTTTCGGATTTCCCTGACGCGAGGAGGAGACTGGCATGTACATGAGAATGGCGGTGATGGCGGCCGGCGCGGCCGCGGCGTTCGGCGCCGAAGTTGCGGCCATGGACACGGGCGGGCTGCAGGCGATCCAGGTCTGGCAGACCGAGGCCGTGTTCAGGCAGCCGGAAAGCGCCGTGTTCGACCCGGGCGAGGGCTATATCTACATTTCCAACGTCGACGGTGCGGCCGGCGACAAGGATGGCAAGGGGTTCATCTCGCGCCTGACCACCGATGGCAAGGTCGAGCAGCTCGAGTGGCTGACGGGCCTGCACGCACCCAAGGGCATGGCCATCGTCGGCGATCGGCTCTACGTCGCCGACATCGATGCGCTGGTCGAGATCGACATCCCGTCGGCGGCGGTCGCCAGGCGTTACGAGGCCGCCGGCGCCAAGTTCCTGAACGACGTCACCGCCGACGCGCAGGGCGCCGTCTATGTCTCCGACATGATGACCGACACCATCCACCGGTTGCAGCAGGGCCGGTTCGAGGTCTGGCTGCAGGGCCCGGCCTTGCAGGGGCCGAACGGTCTGCTCGCCGATGGCGATCGGCTGCTGCTCGGCACCTGGGGCGTGATGGTCGATGGTTTCAAGACCGACGTGCCCGGACACGTCAAGGTCATCTCACTGAAGGACCGTTCGATTGCGGACCTGGGCAGCGACAAGCCTATCGGCAACATGGACGGAATCGAACTGCTGCCCGGCGGAATGGTGCTAGCGACCGACTGGATGAACGGCGCCCTGCTGACCGTGGCGCCGGACGGCAAGGTCACGCGCCTGCTCGATCTCAACCAGGGCTCCGCCGATCACGACTATCTCGCGGCCGAGCAACTCGCGGTCGTTCCGATGATGAACGACGGTATCGTCACCGGTTACCGGATCGAGGAGCGGTAGGGCCGCGATGACCGACGACCGGCGCGGCTACGAGAAGGATTATTCGGAGGAGGGTTTCTGGGACAAATTGTTCCGCTATGCCGGCAGCGCCGGCCGCGAGGTGGTGGCGATGGCCCTGGAGCTGTATTACGCGGCGCAGTCGCCGGGCACCCCGACCTGGGCCAAGGCCGTCATCTACGGGGCGCTCGGCTATTTCATCAGCCTGATCGACGCCATTCCCGATCTGACCCCCATCGTCGGCTATACCGACGACCTGGGCGTCCTGGCCGCGGCGATGGCGGCGGTGATGGTCAACGTCACGCCGGAGGTCAGGGCCAAGGCGGCGGCGAAGTTGCGCGACTGGTTCGGTGAGAACTGAAGCGGGTTATTCGACCGTAAACCACTGCACCTCGACCCGCCGGTTCAGTTCCGGATCGGGGCCGGCCGGTTCCTCCCAGCCACGACCGACGATGTCGATGCGGACCTCGGGGATCTGGTGCCGCTCGGCCAACAGACGCTTGATCTCGCCGGCGCGGTTTTTCGACAGTTCGAGTGCGCGCAGCGCCATCTTGCGCACGAACGGTTCGCCGCCCTGCTGGCGGAATTCCTCGACCAGGGCGTTGTCGACATGGCCGCGCAGCAGGACCGTCGAGCCGGGGCTGACCTGCAGCAGTTTCCTGATGTTCTCGAGGTCCTTCAGATTGTCGGCGTTGGTGGTGTCGAGGCGCGCCGAATTGGGCTCGAAGAAGAAGCGGATGTCCTTGGACAGCAGCGGGTCGTTCTCGATGGCGCCACCGCCACTCTTGATCGGCTCGATGACGACCTTCTGGTCCTTGAACAGGCCTGCGCCCTCGATGGCCTTCAGGTGCGCCAGACTGGCGAATCGATCGCTGTCCACCGGGTCGCGGATCAGCTCGGGCCCGTAGGCCAGCACCGCCGACTGGTAGATGCCGCCGAAACTGCCGGCGGCGTCGATGCTGCCGGCGAAGAAGGCGAGATTCTCCGGCAGATTGGACAGATGCACACGCGCCAGCTCGGCCTTGAGCTGGTCGGCCGTCCAGCCGAAGGCGCGGGCGACCGCATCGACGTACGGCCCCGGGTCGTCGCGCATCCGCCGGTTGCCTTCGAGCAGGCCCTCTACCAGCCCGGCGACGATCCGCGGCTGCAGTTCGGCGAAGCCCTTGTTGACGATCAGGATGTCGGCGATGACGAGCAGATTCCGGTTGGTGGTAAGGATGCGGGCGCGGTTGCCGCTGTCCCTGACGACCTCCGAGGTCTTCGGTTCCCAGGTCACGCAGCCGGCGAGCCGGCCACGGCCGGATTTCAGATCATCGAGGAACAGGTCGCCGGCGGCGAAGCCGTCGTCGGTGAACACCAGATTCACGGCGTCGGCGCGCGGCGCCGAGTCGAGTTCAGGCAACAGGTGGATGGCGAGGCCCGCCTCCTGCGCCAGGAAGCGGATCAGGAACTCGGCCTCCGTGAACTGGGCGGCGGCGATGACCTTGCCCTTCAGATCGTTGATGCGCCGGACCTCGCTGCGGACGACGAGGCCGTCGGCGCCGCGCGAATAGCCGATCTGCGCCGGTACGGTGACCTGGAACTGCCGGCCGTAGACGGCGAGGACGTCCACGGTGGTCGCGGAGGCGGCGATCTGGCCGCTGTTGAGGGCCGACCAGCTCTCCTCCTCGCTCAGCTTCAGCCGCACCTTGAAACCGTGCTTCTTGAAGAACACGGAATCCTCGCTGGGGCCCAGGCCGCCATTGGCCGCGATCAGGCCGGCATAGCCGGCGTACTCGCTCAGCTCCACATCGACGGTGTTGTCCTTCGGTACGAAGGCGGCGGCGGGCGCCAGCAGTGGCACTTCGGCCTGCAGTTCGGCGACCGCGGGCGCTGCTACCGCGGCGGGTGTCGTGGCTGCGGGTGCCGCGGCGGCCGCCGGTGCCGGGCGCTGCTTTTCCATCACTACCCAGGCGCCGAGGCCAATCAGGCCGAAGATCAAGAGTACGGAAACGATCGATCCGAGCAGGGTAGGGCGTGGGCCCTTGTCGTTGTCCATGATACGTGCTCCGGGGTTGTCAAAAAATCGCCGGCGCGATCGGCGTCAGTAATCGACGGTTCAACCCGCTGGGTCGAGTTCCGTCCCGGCGTCAGGCCGGGCCGATCTCCTTCACCGCTGCCGGCTGGACGGTCGTCGTTGCCTGTGCCTGGATGCCCTGCGCGGCCAGGAACTCGGCCAAGGCGGCCTGTTCCAGCGCCTTACTCTCGTTCTCCTTCTCGCGGACCTGATCCAGATCGACCAGGTCCTTGGCGAGCCGGGCCTTGCCGGCCGAAACCTCATGGCGCTTCTGCAGTATCTCCTCCACCGACTTCATGGTGTCGCCGAGGTCGCCGACCTGAAAGGCGGTGCTGGAGATGGCCGCCGCGGCCTCGGCCTGTGCCTCCTTAATCTTGACCTGCGACATCTGCTTCTCGAGCGCCTTGATCTTGTTTTCGAACTCCTTCTGCACCAGCTTGGCCTGGCGCAGGTTGACCTGGTAGGCCTCCTCGGATTCCGCCAGCTCCGCACTGTCGGTGGCGAGGTCCGCCTTCAGCTCCTGGAGTTCGCGGGCCAGGGCCCCGGCGAGCTCCAGGTTGCCGGCCTGGTGGTTGGCGAGCACCCGCCGTTCCAGCTCCCTGGCCTTGGCCGTCTTGGTCTTGATCTGGCTCTTCAGCCGCTCGGCGACCCCGGCCATGCGCGCCAGCGCCAGATTGTACTGGGCCATGCGTTCGCGAAACTCCTGGCGCGCCGCCTCCATCAGCGCCTCGGGGTTGGCCGCCTCCAGATCGCTGATGAACAGGCTCAGGAACCCCCTGAACAGCCTCGCCACGCGCAGGTACATCGACATGTCCGTTCCTCCCCCGCCGTTATACGCCTTGCACTATTGTAAGTCCGCGCCGACCGCCGTGCCCACTACAGGTGCGGGCGCAGGGCGTCGAGCCGCCGGTCGATCTCCTCCAGCGACAGGTCGCGATAGCGCTCCGGCAGGAACCGCGCGTCGGTGCATTCCTTGACCGCGGCCAGGTCCATATACTCGAGCTTGCGGACGCTGGCGTTCGGCCGTACCTCGCCGAAGACCCCCGCCAGCACGTCCTTGAACGGCGGCCGTGGATCACCGGCCAACTCGTGGAGGCGCAGGGCGCGCACCAGCACGCCCTCGATTTCGCTGCCGCCAAGCGCCGCCGTATCGGCGATCGCCGGCAGGTCCGCCTCGACAAGCGGGGCCTTGAGCTTGCGCGCCATGGCCAGAAGCATGGCGTTCACCTCCTCGCGGGTCTGCGGCGGGAACAGCGGGATGTGCACGTCGAGCCGGCCCTGGCGCTTGAGATCCACTTCCAGCAGATCGGGGCGCGAGGTGGCGAACACCCAGATGATGCGGCCGCGGTTGCGGGTGTCGCTCATCTCCCTGGCGAGCATCCCGTAGACCCGGCCGGAGAGGCCGGAATCGCCACTGCCGCCGTCGCGCTTGCCGGCCGCCTGATCGGCCTCGTCGACGAATACCACGACCTGACCCAGGGCCCTGAGAATGGCGAAGATCTTCTCGAGGTTGGATTCGGTGGCGCCGACCCAGCGGTCGCGGAAATTCTTGAGCACCACGCAGGGGATGCCGAGCTCGCCGGCCCAGCAGTTCACTAGGAAGGTCTTGCCGGTGCCGATGCGGCCGGCGATCAGGTAACCCATCGGCAGCGCATGCAGGGCGCCCCGGCGCAGTAGCTCGCCGTCGGCGCGCAGCCAGTCCTTGACTGCGGCGTTGCCGGCGAGGTTGTCCAGGGTGAGCGTCGACTCCATGAATTCGAGCAGGCCCTGGCATTCGCGCTCGATGGTCTCCTTCTTGATGCGGGTCAGCCATTCGGCCGTTATCCGCCGCTCGTTCTTCAACGCCAGGTTCAGCGCCGTGCGGGCGCCGACGCGGCTCAGGCCGGTGAGGCGGCGGGCGAGGACGTCGATGCCGACATCACACTGCCGCGGCAGGTTCGCGAGTTCGCCGGCGGCGAGCCCCTCGATGTAGGCGCGCATCTCGTTTTCGTCCGGCAGCGCTACATGCAGGGCGGCGGCGTGCGGATTGTTGACCACCAACGCGTTCAGATCGTGCAGGCCCTCGGCCAGGAGCACGGTGACGATGTTCGATTGCAGGATGGCCGGATCGTTGGCCCAGCCCAGCACTTTGACGATGTTGGCACTGAAGCCGCCGGCGAGCTGGAGGGCGTCGCCGCGCGGCACCACGAACTCGGCGAAGTCGATGACCACGGCGATCTTGCGCTGCCCGCCGCCCCCGATGGCCTGCAGGTTCAGCGACCGCAGCAGGTAGCGATCGATCAACTCCAGGGCGGCGCCCGGGTCGCGGGTCTGGATCGGGTCGGCCGCGGTGTCGAACTGTTGCAGCCACTCGCCGAAATCCTCGGCGCCGCGGGTGGCGCGGATGCCATGGCCACGGTCATAGTGAAGGATGACGTCGTAGCCGCCGAACATGGCCTCGTTCAGGTACTGCTTGAGCGGCAGCAGCCGCTGGCTGCCAGTCTCCACCGCCGGCACCAGATCGAAGATGTTGCCGTGGAGGACGAATTGCGACACGGCGCCGGACCGGAACAGCTCGCGCATCCGCGCAGCCCAGGCGGGCAGGAGTGTGTTCATGATCGTTCGCTCTCCGTTGCCGAGGGCATGGATATCATGACGGGCGGTTCCGCCGCCAGCTCCTCGATGGCGCCGTAGATCCGCTGTTGATCGCGGATCCAGCGGCCGGTCTCGCCCATGGCCGCGGCCACTTCGTCGATGCGCCGGGTCAGGGTCTCGGGGTCGGCGATCAGCGCCGACTGCTCGCGGATCAGTTCCACCTGCTGCTCGATGCGGTTGAGCTCGGACTCGACGAAGGCGAGCTTCTCGGCGCCTTCGCGGCGTTTGTCCAGGCGCTGGCGCAGGATGTCCCGCTGGCCCTCGAGGCTGCGGCGCAGTTCATCACCCAGGCCCGCGTCTTCGAGCTGGGAGTCGACCTCGGCGACCTGGGCCTCGATCCTATCGTCGTGCCCCGGCGCCGACTCGATGACCTGGCGGATGGCATTGCCGGCCAGCATCAACCGCAGGTAGATCCAGAGCAACCGGTTCAGTCCGGTCAGATGTTCGGCATTGCCGGCGCCGGCGATCCTCTCAAACTGGTGTTCCAGAAGGCCCGCGCAGCGGCTCCGCAGGCCGAGATACCGGCGGCGGCTGACGCTGTCCAGACCCTGCAGGGCCGCATCGATCCGCTGTTCCCATCCGGCGCGTACCGCCGCCGCGTCGCGGCCGTCGATCAGGCGTTGAAACCGGGAATTGCCGGCGAGCAGCAGCAAATAACCGAGCTCGAGACCGGCACCGATCATCCAGAAACCGGGATTGACGACGCCCAGCATCGCGAAGGCAGCGATGCCTGCCCAGTTGGGTGGCATCGGCATGCCGGCGGGGCGGGCGTTGAAGGCCGCGCGCAGATAGCCGAAGAAACCGCGCTTCATGAACGATCCCTCGGTACCGGCACCGGGACGCCTACATCCGGAATATATCGTCGCGCAGGTCTTCCTGCAGCACCTCCGCCAGGCGCTTGCGTTCGAAGTATTCCTCGATGCGCTGTCGGGATCGTTTGGCGCTGAAGATCCGGCCGTTCATCCGGGCCGGTGCCGGATCGGCAGGCAACCGTTCCGCAACCTCGGGCTCGTCCTGTCCCCGCCACTCCTCCTCGATCATCTCTCCAGGCAGGTTCTTCTTGTTGCTCATCGAGCCTCACCTCCGCGTTTCGGGGGCGCCATGCCACTGATGGGGTGGCTTGGGAGTGTTGATCTAAATCAAAGCCGGCCGGATGTAAAGACGGGGAGTGGCGTCGTGGTCACCAGCTCATGATCACCCAGCTGGGCACCACGAAATTCGACTGCAGCTGGCTCATGCGGGACTCGAGCCGGCCGTCGCCGTCGGAATCGAGCAGGTAGTAGGACGGGCCGACGCTGGGCGTCACCTTGACCATGTAGAGGCGGCCGCGCATCCGGTATTCCTCTACGCGCTCCTCCTCCTTCTGGATGATGGTGATGTCGGGCTCCATGACCTCGCCGCTCTGCAGGACGTCCGGCGGCGGTGGCGCCTCGTCGGGCAGCGGTTCGAGGGGTTGTTGTTCCGCCGCTGCGGCGGTCAACCACAGGGCCATCAGTACGGCGCAGGTTCTTGCGAAGGATTGATGATTCATGTCGAGGGTCGTGCGGCTGACAACATTGCAAAGGACTCGGCTACAGGCACGCCAGCATGTCTTCCTGCTCGCTGGTTGGCGCAAATGGATGCTCCCGGTAATGTCCCTCGATAGCATCCACTACTTCGCCGGGTTTGTCCAACAACCGGACCAGCTCCAGATCAGTCGCGCCGATCATGCCGCGGGCGAGCATGGCGGCGCGGAGCCAGGCGAGCAGTCCGGTCCAGAACTCGACGCCGACGAGGACGATCGGCACGCGCGGCGTCTTGCCGGTCTGCACCAGGGTCAGGACCTCGGCCAGCTCGTCGAGGGTGCCGAAGCCGCCCGGCAGGAAGACGAAGGCGACGGCATACTTCACGAACATCACCTTGCGCGAGTAGAAGTGGCGGAAGTTGATGGAGATGTCCTGGTAGCCGTTGCGGCGCTGCTCGTGTGGCAGGCCGATGTTGAGGCCGACGCTCGGCGAGGCCCCGGCGAAGGCGCCCTTGTTCGCCGCTTCCATGATGCCGGGGCCGCCGCCGCTGACCACCGTGTAGCCGGCGTCGGACAGCCGCCGCGCGATCGCCTCGGCGATCGCGTAGTCGGGATGGTCGGTGGCGACGCGCGATGAGCCGAAGATGCTGACCGCCTGCCGCACATCGACCAGGCGTTCGAAGCCGTCGACGAACTCGGCCATGATCTGCAGCACCCGCCAAGACTCCCGCGCCAGCGCCGCGTCGCGCACCGACGGGCTGCGGGTGGTACGTTTTTTCTTCATTGCGCCATCGCACCGGACCGGAATCAGGGGAATGGTATTGTAACGAGATATGGGCGATCGCACGCTAATCCTGGTCGACGGCTCCGCGTACCTGTACCGGGCCTTCCACGCCCTGCCGGCGCTGACCACCTCGCGCGGCGAACCGACCGGCGCGATCCACGGCGTGGTGGCGATGCTGAAGCGCCTGATCCGCGAACACCAACCGGCGTACATGGCGGTGATCTTCGATGCCCGCGGTCGGACCTTCCGCGATGATCTCTATCCCGCGTACAAGGCCACCCGGCCACCGATGCCGCCGGAACTGGCGGCGCAGATCGGGCCGCTGCACGACCTGGTCAGGGCCCTGGGCCTGCCGCTGCTCATGGTCGAAGGCGTCGAGGCCGACGACGTCATCGGCACGCTCGCGGTCCAGGCCCGCGCCGCCGGCCTGCGCACGCTGATCGCGAGCGGCGACAAGGACCTGGCCCAGCTCGTGAATCCCGACGTCGAACTCGTGAACACCATGGACAACACGCGCCTGGACGAGGCCGGCGTCGTCGCCCGGTTCGGCGTGCGGCCCGATCAGATGATCGATTATCTGGCGCTGATCGGCGACACGACGGACAACGTGCCGGGTGTGCCCAAGGTGGGGCCGAAGACCGCGGTCAGGTGGCTGACCGACTACGGCTCACTCGACGGCGTCATCACCAACGCCGAGCGCATTGCCGGCAAGATCGGCGAGAATCTGCGGCAGGCGCGCGCCCAGCTGCCGCTGGCGCGCGAACTGGTCACCGTCAGGCTCGATGTGCCTTTGCCGACGGGGCCGCTGGAGCTCAGACCGGCGCCTCCGGATCGCGATCGCCTGCGCGACCTCTACACGCGTCTGGAGTTTCGCGGCTGGCTCGGGGAACTGCTGACTCCGGCCGCGACTGGCGCAACCGGGGCGGCGCCGGCGCCGGTCGGCGAAGAGCATACCGAATACACCTGCGTGCTGCGTCGTGAGCAACTGGAGCAGTGGCTCGAACGGCTGCGGGCCGCGGACCTGTTCGCCTTCGACACCGAGACCACGAGCCTCGACTACATGCAGGCGCGCGTCGTCGGCGTGTCGTTCGCCGTGTCGCCGGAAGCGGCTGCCTACGTGCCATTCGGCCACGACTACGCCGGCGCGCCCGATCAGCTGCCGGCCGCCGAGGTCCTGGCGGCGTTGAAACCGTTGCTCGAGGACCCGGCCAGACCGAAGCTTGGCCACCATATCAAGTACGACCGCAACGTGCTGCTCAACCACGGCATCGATCTGCGCGGCATCGGCCACGACTCGATGCTCGAATCCTACGTGCTCGACAGCACCGCCGCCCGCCACGACCTCGATTCATTGGCGCTCAAGTACCTCGGCCGGCGCACCATCCATTTCGAGGACGTGGCCGGCAAGGGCGCCGGGCAGCTGACCTTCAACGAGGTGCCGGTCGAGCGTGCCGCGGAATACGCCGCCGAGGATGCGGAGGTCTGTCTCCGGCTGCATCGGACCTTCTGGCCGCGGCTGGCCGCGGAAGCGGGTCTCAAGCGGGTGTATGAGGACATCGAGCTGCCGCTGGTGCCGGTGCTGTCGCGCATGGAGCGCAACGGCGTATTGATCGACAGCGCGATGCTGCGGCAGCAGGGCACGGAACTCGCCGCGCGGCTGCTCGAGATCGAGCGCATGGCCCACGCCGAGGCCGGGCAGCCGTTCAATCTCGGTTCGCCGAAGCAGATCCAGACGATCCTGTTCGACAAACTCGGCATCACGCCGACCGAGAAGACGGCGACCGGCCAGCCATCGACCGCGGAATCGGTGCTGCAGGATCTGGCCGAGCAGCATCCGCTGCCGCGTCTGATCCTCGATTACCGCCAGGTGGCCAAACTCAAGTCCACCTATGCCGACGCGCTGCCGCAACAGGTTTCGCCGGTGACCGGCCGCGTGCACACCAGCTATCACCAGGCGGTGGCGGCGACCGGGCGGCTGTCATCGTCGGACCCGAATCTGCAGAACATCCCGGTGCGCAGCGACGAGGGCCGCCGCATCCGCCGCGCGTTCATCGCCCCGCCGGGCTACCGGCTGCTGGCCGCCGATTATTCACAGATCGAATTGCGGATCATGGCGCACCTGTCGGGTGACACCGGGCTCATCGATGCCTTCGCCCGGGGCGAGGACATCCACCGGGCCACCGCCGCCGAGGTCTTCGGGCTCGATCCGGCGGCGGTCGGCGGCGAGCAGCGGCGCGCCGCCAAGGCCATCAACTTCGGCCTGATTTACGGCATGTCGCCCTTCGGCCTTGCCCGCCAGCTCGGCATCGATCGCGGCGCCGCCCAGTCCTACGTCGATCGCTATTTCGCCCGCTACCCCGGGGTCAGGGCCTACATGGATCGCACCCGCGGCGAGGCACGCGAGCGCGGCTATGTCGAGACCCTGTTCGGGCGGCGGCTGCACCTGCCGGACATCGGTTCGCGCAATGCCCAGCGCCGCCAGTACGCCGAGCGCACCGCAATCAACGCGCCGATGCAGGGCACGGCCGCCGACATCATCAAGCGGGCGATGATCGAGGTCGACCGCTGGCTGGGCACGAGCGGGGTCGACGCCCGCCTGATCATGCAGGTGCATGACGAGCTGGTGTTCGAAGTCGCCGCGCCAGTTCTGGCCGAGGTCGGGGCGCGGGTGCGGGCGCTCATGGAGGCGGCGACCGAGCTGCGCGTCCCGCTGGCGGTGGACACCGGCACCGGCGACAGCTGGGACGAGGCGCACTGACGAACCGCCGCCCTGCCGGCGCCCGAAAGCTGTGCTACTATTGGTTCAGAGCTGCCAATCGCGAGCACCGATCAAGGTTTTCCGCACCGCCCCGTCAGCGCTTTTCCCGTCTTGTGACTGGAAGTCTCCATGCTGCTCATACCCGCTATTGACCTCAAGGATGGCAAATGCGTGCGCCTGCGGCAGGGCCGGATGCAGGACGACACGGTCTATTCCGACGATCCGCTGGCCGTCGCCCAGCGCTGGGTGGATGCCGGGGCCCGCCGCCTGCACCTGGTCGATCTGAACGGTGCGATCAAGGGGCGGCCGGTCAACACCGAGATCATCCACCGCATCTGCGAGGCCTTTCCGCAGGTGCCCATCCAGGTCGGCGGCGGCATCCGCGACGAGGACACCATCCAGCAGTACCTCGACGCCGGTGTCAGCTTCGTGATCGTCGGCACCAAGGCGGTCACCGCGCCGCACTTCGTCGCCGACATCTGCATGGAGTTCCCCAGCCACATCATCGTCGGCCTCGACGTGCGTGACGGTCGCGTGGCGATCGACGGCTGGTCGAAGCTGTCGCGGCACAACGCGATCGACCTCGCCCAGCAGTTCGAGCAGGACGGGGTCACGGCCATCGTCTACACCGACATCAGCCGCGACGGGATGATGAACGGCGTCAATGTCCAGGCGACCGTGGACTTCGCGCGCGCGCTGGCCATCCCGGTCATCGCCTCGGGCGGCATCGCCAATCTCGACGACATCCGGGCCTTGTGTGCGGTCGCGGGCGAGGGGATCAGCGCCGCGATCACCGGCCGCGCGATCTACGAGGGCACCCTCGATTTCGCCGCCGGCCAGAAGCTCGCCGACCAACTCGCTGGCGGCGCCGCGTGAATCGCGTGCCGCGGTTCGCGGCCGGCTGATCGGTCTGACATGGCGCTGGCCAAGCGTGTCATCCCCTGTCTGGACGTCGATGCCGGGCGGGTGGTCAAGGGCGTGAAGTTCGTCGACATCCGCGACGCCGGCGATCCGGTGGCGATCGCCCGCCGCTACGACGAGCAGGGTGCCGACGAACTGGCGTTCCTCGACATCACCGCCTCGAGCGACGGGCGCGACACCATGGCCCACGTCGTCGAGGCGGTCGCCGCCGAGGTGTTCATCCCGCTCACGGTCGGCGGCGGCATCCGCAGCATCGACGACATCCGCCGCCTGCTCAACGCCGGCGCCGACAAGGTCAGCATCAACACCGCCGCCGTGCAGCGCCCCGACTTCGTCGCCGAGGCGTCAGCCCGGTTCGGCGCCCAGTGCATCGTCGTCGCCATCGACGCACGCGGCGCCACGGCCACCGCCGGCGCGGCGCGCTGGGAGGTGTTCACGCACGGCGGCCGGCGTGGCACGGGCCTCGATGCCGTTGCCTGGGCCCGGGACATGGAAGGCCGCGGGGCCGGGGAGATATTGCTCACCAGCATGGATCGGGACGGCACGCGTGACGGCTTCGACCTGCCGCTCACCCGCGCCGTTGCCGATGCCGTCGGCATCCCGGTCATCGCCTCCGGCGGCGTCGGCAATCTCGATCACCTGGTCGATGGGGTGCAGACGGGCCACGCCGACGCGGTGCTCGCCGCCAGCATCTTCCATTTCGGCGAATACACGATCGCAGAGGCCAAGCAGCGGCTGCGCGACGCCGGGGTCGAGGTGCGGCTGTGAGCTGGCTCGACGAGATCAAGTGGAACGGCGACGGCCTGGCACCGGCCATCGCCCAGGAGCAGGGCAGCGGCCGCGTGCTGATGGTCGCCTGGATGAACCGCGAGGCCCTGCAGCTGACGGCGCTGGAGGGCCGCGCGGTGTACTGGTCGCGATCGCGGGGCCGGCTGTGGCGCAAGGGCGAGGAATCGGGCCACGTGCAGGCGGTGACCGAGATTCGCCTCGATTGCGACAACGATGTTATCCTGCTCACCGTTGTCCAGAAGGATGGCATCGCCTGTCACACCGGGCGTCACAGCTGCTTCTTCAGGCGCCTGGAGGGCGACCGGTGGATCGAGGTCGATCCCGTCATCGAAGATTCCCGACCACGCTGATCCGGAGTGCAAACATGCGACTACCCGACTTTTTCCATCCGGCCCTCGTCGTGCTGCTGGCGATGGCTTGGGCCCAGCCGGCGCGCGCCGGTGAGGAGGCGGTCAAGGTCAGGGAGGCGACCGAGGTCATGGAGGAGATCATGGCCATCCCCGAGAGCAGCATCCCGCCGTCGCTGCTGGCCGACGCGCAGGCGATCGCCGTCGTTCCGAACGTCATCAAGGTCGGTTTCGTGGTCGGCGGCCGCTTCGGCAAGGGCGTGGTCGCGGTGCGCGCCAAGAGCGGCGGCTGGAGCGCCCCGGTGTTCATGACCCTGGCCGGCGGCAGCTTCGGCTGGCAGATTGGTGCCCAGGCCACGGACGTGATCCTGGTATTCAAGAACCGGCGCGGGCTCGACAGCCTGGTCAATGGGAAATTCACGCTCGGCGCCGATGCGGCGGTGGCCGCCGGCCCGGTCGGCCGCAACGCGGCCGCCGCGACCGACGTGCAGCTCAAGTCGGAGATCTACTCGTACTCGCGCAGCCGCGGCCTGTTCGCCGGGCTGGCCCTGGACGGCTCGGTGCTCGAGATCGATCACGCCGCAAACGGCACCTACTACGGCAAGAGCGGGATTGGCGCCGACGAGGTCTTCGACGGCAAGGCGCCGGCGCATCCGGAGGAGGCCAAGGCGTTCGCCGCCATGCTCGGCAAGCATGCCGGTGGCAAGTAGTGGACGAGGTGCTGGTCAGGGTCGCTGAAGTACTGGCGTCGCGGCGGCAGGCAGACCCGTCGTCCTCGTATGTTGCCGGCCTCTATCACAAGGGACTGGACGCCATCCTCAAGAAGGTCGGCGAGGAGGCGACCGAGACGGTCATCGCCGCCAAGGGCGGCGAATTGAGGCAGGTCATCCACGAGACCGCCGACCTCTGGTTCCATACCCTGGTCATGCTGACCCACCTCGGCCTCGACGCCGCCGACGTCCTGCGCGAGCTGGACCGCCGTTTCGGTCAGTCGGGACTGGAGGAGAAGGCGCGGCGCGGCGCGGCAACCTGAACCTGTCATTGCGGAGAAAGTCATGAAACTGGGCATCTGGGAACTGCTGATCATCCTGGTCATCGTCATGTTGCTGTTCGGCACCAAGAAACTGAAAGGCATCGGTGCCGATCTCGGCTCGGCCATCAAGGGCTTCCGCTCGTCATTGGGCGACGCCGACGCCGAGGGCAAGGTCGAGGCGCCGTCCGACAAGGGCCGCGTCATCGAGGGCGGGACCGTCAACAGCGACGACAAGCAGAAGGTCTGATCGCCGCCCGGCACCCACCCCGCTCGCGCCGCGGTTCGAACATGTTCGACATCGGTTTCTGGGAGCTGGTCCTGACCGGCATCGTCGCCCTGCTGGTGTTCGGGCCGGAGAAGCTGCCCGGGATGGCACGCACCGCCGGCTACTGGATCGGCAAGGCGCGCCGCCAGCTCAACGAGTTTCGTGCCGAGTTCGAGCGCGAGGTGGCGCTGGACGAGGTCCGCCGGCTCAGGCGCGAGTTCGAGAACTCCCCGGTCAAGGGCCTGGCCGAGGATATCCGCAAGGTTTCATCCTTCGATCCGGTGGCGGCGATCAAGTCGCCACCCGCCGCTGATGACGGCAAGCCACCGGCCTGAGATGGCCGGCGCCTCGATCATTCATCCACGACGATGACCGTCTCTGGCGACAGCCCGGCGCCCCCCGAGGATCGGGAACAGCCGCTCATCGCCCACCTGCTGGAACTGCGCACCCGGTTGCTGCGCAGCGTCGGCGTCATCCTGCTGCTGTTCGCGTTGCTGTCCTGGTTCGCCAACGACCTATACACGCTGCTGGCGCGACCGCTGATCAAGCTGCTGCCGGCCAACAGCACGATGATCGCGACCGAAGTCGCCGCCCCGTTCCTGGCGCCGTTCAAGCTGACGCTGGTGGTGGCCCTGTTCGTCGCCATGCCCTACGTGCTGCACCAGGCCTGGCAGTTCGTCGCCCCCGGGCTCTACATCCACGAACGCCGACTGGTGATACCGCTGGTGGTGTCCAGCACGGCGCTGTTCTACCTGGGCGTCGCCTTCGCCTACTTCGTGGTCTTCCCGGTGCTGTTCGGGTTCTTCACCGCGACCGCGCCCGAGGGTGTCGCGGTGATGACCGACATCAACAAGTACCTGGACTTCGTGCTGGCGATGTTCGTGGCCTTCGGCATCGTCTTCGAGATCCCGGTGGCGACCGTGCTGCTGGTGGCGATGGGTGTGGTCGCGCCAGCCAGACTCCGTGAGCTGCGTCCCTACGTGATCGTCGCCTGTTTCGTGATCGGCGCCCTGCTGACGCCGCCGGACGTGGTCTCGCAGTGCCTGCTGGCGGTGCCGATGTGGTTGCTCTACGAGGCCGGCGTCCTGGTCAGCGACCTGCTGCCAAAAAATGTGGCGGACGACGGGGCCCAGGTGCTGGCGCCGCCCGCCGATCGCGCCCCCTAGCCGGTTCCCGAAGATGGAAAACCATATCGACATCTTTCCCTGGAACGACAACTTCGCCACCGGCATCGACGAGATTGACGCCCAGCACCGGCGTCTGGTCGAGCTCATCAACCTCCTGGTCAGCCATCTCGCCTACCAGTCGGACGTGCCGACGCTCAACAGCGTCTTCGAACAGCTCAGGGATTACGCCGCGGTGCATTTCGAGACCGAGGAACGATACTGGCGACGGGCCTTCGACGGCGATGAATGGGAACGCGCGCACCGGCAGAGCCATGCGGGCTTCGTCGACAAGCTGCGGGACCTCAAGGCCGAGGAGGCCCGCCAGCCGCTGGAAACGGTCATCGAGCATATCGCCTTCTATCTGACCCACTGGCTGGCCCTGCACATCCTCGAATCCGACCGGCGCATGGCCAAGGTCGTGATCGCCCTCACCACCGGCGTCACCCTCGACGAGGCCAAGCGGATCGCCAGCGACTTCAACGAGTCGATCATCGACAATGTCGCCGAGGGCCTCTGCGTCTGCCATGCGATCGATGAGTTTCCGCACGTGCGCTTCACGGTCTGGAACCGGCGGATGCAGGAGATCACCGGTTACACGCTGGCCGAGATCAATCGTCGCGGCTGGTACCAGACCGTCTATCCCGATCCCGAGGTCCAGGCCCGGGCGATAGACAGGATGCAGCGCATGCGCCGCGGCGAGGACATCCGCGGCGAGGAATGGGTGATCACCCGCCACGACGGCGCGACGCGCACCGTGAAGATCGTGTCGTCGCTGGTTGCCGGACCGCAGGGCGAGGTCTACGTCCTGGCGCTGATGGAGGACGTCACCGACCGCAAGCGCGCCGAGGAGCAGCGCGAGACGCTGCAACGGCAGTTGCAGCAGGCGCAGAAGATGGAGGCCATTGGCCAGCTGACGGGCGGGATCGCGCACGACTTCAACAACATCCTGGCGAGCATACTTGGTATACGTCGCTGGCGCGGGAGCGTTGCGTCAGCGATGCGGGCGGGCCGCTGGCGCACTATCTCGCCGAGATCGGAAAGGCGGGGGAGCGGGCGCGGGATCTGGTGGCGAAGATGCTGGTATTCAGCCGCGGGCGCAGCGAGGGGCGGCCGGCGCCACTGCCGCTGCCGCCGCTGGTGAAGGAGGTCACGCGGATGCTGACCGCCACCATACCGTCGAGCATCCGCATCGACACCGAGATTGATGAGGTGCCGCCGGTTCTGGTCGAGGCGGTGGAGCTTGACCAGCTGCTGGTCAACCTGGCCATCAACGCCCGCGATGCCGTCGAGGGCCGTGGTCATATCGTTATCCGGCTGCGGCGCGTGGAGCTGGCGCCGGTCGAGTGCGCGGCGTGCCGGGTGCCGGTGTCCGGGTCCTGGGTGGAGCTGGCGGTGGCCGACGACGGCGCCGGCATCCCCCCCGAGGTGCTGCCGCGCATCTTCGAGCCCTTCTTCTCGACCAAGGAGGTGGGCAAGGGCTCGGGGATGGGACTGGCGGTGGTCTACGGCATCATGGAGAAGGTCGGCGGCCACATCCTGGTGGAGACCGGCGTCGGGACCGGAACCACGGTGCGGCTGCTGTTCCCCCTCGTTGCCAGAGACACGGCACCGGTGGCCGGGGACGAGCGGCTGGCCACTCTGGCGAGCGTCCCCGGGGGCGGCCGGCACCTCCTGGTGGTGGACGACGAGCCGGCGCTGGCGGCGATGTGGCAGGACCTGCTCGAAGGTCACGGCTACGAGGTCAGCGCCCACACCGACGGCCGCTCGGCACTGACGGCATTCCAGTCGGCGCCCGGGGTCTATGCCGCCATCGTCAGCGACATGACCATGCCGGGGATGAACGGGCTCGAACTGGCGCAGGCGGCCCTGGCGCTGCGGCCGGACCTGCCGTTCTTCCTCTGCTCCGGCTACAGCGACCTCATCGACGCCGAGCGCGCCGCCGCCCTCGGCATCCGTCGCTATTTCCGCAAACCCGTCGCCGCCGCCGACCTCCTCGCCGCACTGGCGGAGGAAGCCGACCGGCGAGCCGCCGGCTAGAAAGATTCGACGCCGTGACCGGTGCCGATGAGTACGTGGTCGGCGCCGCGCCGCGCGAACAGGCCGTTGCTCACCACTCCCGCGATGCCGTCGATCTCGGTTTCGAGGCGCACCGGATCGACGATCGAAAGATTGTGCACGTCGAGGATCAGGTTGCCGTTGTCGGTGGTGAACCCCTGACGCAACTGCGGCTGCCCGCCGAGCCTGGCGAGCCGCCGGCCGACGTAGCTGCGGGCCATGGGGATGACCTCGACCGGCAGCGGGAAGCGGCCCAGCACGTCAACGACCTTGCTGTCGTCGACGATGCAGACGAACCGGCTGCTGGCGGCAGCGACGATCTTCTCGCGGGTGAGCGCCCCGCCGCCGCCCTTGATCAGGCTGCGGTGGCGCGTGGTCTCGTCGGCGCCGTCGACGTAGACGTCCACCGCGAAGACCTCGTTGAGCTCGATGACGCGGATGCCGCGCTCGCGCAGCCGCGCCTCGGTGGCCTTTGAGCTCGCCACTGCACCGGCGATCCGGCCCTTGATGCGCGCCAGGTGATCGATGAAATGGTTGGTGGTCGAGCCGGTGCCGACGCCGACCACCATGTCGTCCCTGATGTAGCCCAGCGCCGCCTCGGCGACGGCCCGCTTCTTGTCCTCCTGGTTCATGGTCTGCGCGCCGGTTGCGGTCATGGTCGGGGTGGTCACTTCGTCGATGCGGATACGTTATTCTACCGCCATGTTCGACGACTACCTCAAGCTGATCCTGCGGGCCCGCGTCTACGACGTCGCCCGCGAGACACCGCTCGATCCGGTGCCCGAGCTGTCGCGCCGGCTCGGCAACCGCATCTGGCTGAAGCGCGAGGACCTGCAGCCGGTGTTCTCCTACAAGCTGCGCGGTGCCTACAATCTGATGACGACGCTGACCGCGGAGCAGCGGGCCGCGGGCGTCATCGCCGCCTCGGCCGGCAACCACGCCCAGGGGGTGGCGCTGGCGGCGCAACGGCTCGGCATCCGGGCGCTGATCGTGATGCCGAAGACCACGCCGGAGATCAAGGTCACCTCGGTGCGGCGCCTCGGCGCCGAGATCCTCCTGCACGGCAACAACTACGACGAGGCGGCGCAGCACGCACGCGAGCTCGAACGACAGCGCGGATTGACCTACATCCCGCCTTATGACCACCCGCTGGTCATCGCCGGCCAGGGTACGGTCGGCATGGAGATCCTGCGCCAGCACGCGGGCGATCTCGACGCCATCTTCGTGCCGGTCGGCGGCGGCGGGCTGATCGCCGGGGTCGCTGCCTACGTCAAGCAGGTCTCGCCGGCGACCCGGATCATCGCCGTCGAAGCCGCCGAGGCGCCGACCCTGCACAGCGCTCTGGCCGCCGGCAGGCGCGTGATGCTGGAGCGGATCGGCACCTTCGCCGACGGCGCCGCCGTCAAGCAGATCGGCGAAGAGACCTTTCGTGTCGCCCGCGAACTGGTCGACGAGGCGCTGCTGGTCAGCAACGACGAGATCTGCGCCGCGATCAAGGACATTTTCGAGGATACGCGCTCGATCGCCGAGCCGGCCGGGGCGCTGGGGCTCGCGGGTCTCAAGCAGTACGTCGCCCGCGGCGGCCTCCGCGACCGCGAACTGGTCGCCATCTTCAGCGGCGCCAACGTCAACTTCGATCGCCTGCGGCACATCGCCGAGCTGGCCGAACTCGGCGAGCACCGCGAGGCGCTGCTGGCGGTGACCATCCCCGAGCGGCCGGGCAGCTTCCGCGCCTTCTGCCACGCCCTCGGCCCGCGGTCGGTGACCGAGTTCAACTACCGCTACGCCGATGCCACCGCCGCCCAGGTGTTCGCCGGCGTGCGGATCAGGAACGGCGTGCGCGAAAAGGACCAGCTCATCGACCAGCTGCGCGACAAGGGCTACGAGGTGGTGGACCTGTCGGCCAACGATATGGCGAAGATGCACATCCGTTACATGGTCGGCGGCCACGGCAACCACGTCGGCGACGAGCGCATGTTCCGCTTCATGTTTCCCGAGCGGGCCGGCGCCCTGCTGCACTTCCTGACCGAGATCGGCAGTCGCTGGAACATCAGCCTGTTCCACTACCGCAATCACGGCGCCGCCTACGGTCGGGTGCTGGTCGGCCTGCAGGTGCCGGCCGCCGACCATGATTCATTCCAGACGTTCCTCGACGGGTTGGGCATGGAGCACGTCGAGGAAACGGCCAACCCGGCCTACCGCCTGTTCCTGCGCTGATGAACGACCTCGGCAAGCGCCGGCGGTTGATCGCCGTCGCCCGCGCCATCAATGAGGCCGGACTCAATCCCGGCAAGGCCGGCAACGCCAGCGTGCGCGTGCGCGGCGGGTTCCTGGTGACGCCGAGCGCCATCCCCTACGCGCGACTCAGACCCGCGGACGTTGTCGCGGTGACGGCCGACGGCCGGGTCGGCCGCGGGCGCCGGCGGCCGTCCAGCGAGTGGCGCCTGCACCGCGATGTCTACGCGCAGCGGCCGGATGCCGGCGCCGTCGTCCATACCCATTCGCCCTATGCAACGGCACTGGCCTGCACCGGCCGCGCCCTGCCCGCCTTTCACTACATGGTGGCCGTCGCCGGCGGCGAGGATATCCGCTGTGCGCCTTACGCGACCTTCGGTACCCAGGCCTTGTCGGACGCGGCGCTGGCGGCCCTCACCGACCGGCGCGCCTGCCTGCTCGCCAATCACGGCGTGGTGGTGCTTGGCGACGATCCGGAAGCGGCGCTGGCGCTGGCGGTCGAGGTGGAATTTCTTGCCCGCCAGTATTGTCTCAGCCTTATGATCGGCGGTCCGTGCCTGCTCGATGCAGCGGAGATGGCGCGGGTGCTCGACCGGTTTCGTGACTATCGTGGAGGCGGTGATCGGCAATGAACGGGTTCAGGATGGCAGTGTTGATAGTGTTGGCCGCGCTCGGCGCCAGCGGTTGTGCACTCAGTCCGCAGACGATCGCCGTGCACCCGACCGTGACCGTCGATCCGGCGGCGCTGGGTGCTGGCCGGTCCCTCGCCCTCGAGGTGGTCGACAAGCGGTCGCGGCGCGAATTCGGGACACGCGGCGGCATCTATGATTCGACTGCGACCATCGGCCCGGAGGGCGACCTGACGGCCGGCATCCATGCGGCGATGGCGGAGGCACTGACCAGCAAGGGCTTTCGAGTGCAGCCGGCCGGCGCCGCCGCCGATCTCGGCATGCGCGTCGAGGTCGAAGACATCAGCTACGCGGCGAGCGGCGAGCCGGTGGTGCGCTCGATCGAGGTCGCCAGCCGCATCGCCGCGGTGATCCGCAAGGGCGACGCTGAATACACCGGCCGCGCCCAGGTCCGGCAGACCAAGGACGTGTTCAAGGCCCCGGAACCGGCGCAGAACGAGGCCCTGATCAACGGCACGATCGCGCAGACCCTGGAGCGGCTGCTCAGGAACAACGACCTGATCGAGTTCCTGCGCTGAGGCCGGAACCAATCGCCGCCGCACGATTCATAACCGAAGACAGAATGCGTACACGACGGGAGTGGGACATGAAGATCGCGGGCATGGTGTTGCTGGGCCTGCTGCCGGTGCTGGCGGCGGCGGAAGGAGAGGCGCCGTGGGCCGGGGCGATGACGGCCGCCGATACCGATGGCGACGGCCGGGTCAGCATGCAAGAGGTGACGGACTTCTCCCGGTCAGCGGAATACCACGGCTTTCAGCCGTTCATGGTCGACCACTTCATGGACCTCGACACCGACCATGACGACATGATCAGCACCGGGGAGCTGACGACCGGGATCATGAAACTCGGCATGGACGACGACGAGGTCGCCCGCGGCTTCAAGGACGGTTTCGGCTTCATGCCGAAAGAGTAGAACCGCCGCCGCGCGTGGCGGCGATCAGTACCACTGGCCGCTGGCCGCGTCGAACATGTCGTGCTTGACCTTCTTGCGGCTCGCGATCAGTTCCTTGACGGTCGGTTCACCCTTCATCGCCCGGCGCACGGCGAGCTTGGTGGCCTCGTAGTTGTTGCGATAGAGCTCGTTTTTGTCGAGGTTCGGGTCCCTGGCGGCGCGCGGGTCGATCCAGATGAGACAGAGGATGCAAAGATTGTCCACCTGGCCCTTCGGGATCAGGCCAGCCGCGACGCAGTCGATGATGGCGTCGGCGGTGGCCGACTGCACGACGCCGCCCAGGAGGTTGACGTAAGCCTCATCCTTGATGGTCACCTTGGTGGCCATCATCGTCGGCGGCCGCACCATGTAGTTGCAGGCGCGGACCGCGAACATGCAGGTGTGCCCCTTGCTCTGCGCCATCATGTTGGCGAAGGCGGCGCCGACGGGGCCGCTGACGTCGCCGATCAGGATCTCGGGCATGGCATCGGTGAACTGGCCCTCGGAGGCGAATACCGTCGCCTCGCCGGCGCGGAACAGGATCTTCTGTTTGGCCATGGTGGCCTCCTCTTCGTGGTTGGAAAACGGGAGCTACCGGTGATTATAAGGACCGGCGGCGCTTTTGCTCACCAGTAGAGCCGCCAGACGCCGTCGACGCGCAGGGCATGGGCCTGCAGGGTCACCCGGCGCTCGCCCGCCACGTGCTGCCGCATCGGGACGGCCTGGTGAAAGTGGTGGCCGGAATGCGTCACCATCTGGCCGCGGCGGTAGGGGGTGCACTGGGCCAGCGCCGGCCGCAGACGGCCGTCGGCCATTTCTTTTTCGACCAGCGCCCGCTGCGATTGCAGGTCCCACATGCCGGCGCGGAAGCGCCGGACCTTTTCGGCCTCGGGCAGATCCTGCAGGTCGTGGAGATGCAGGTCCCAGAAGTGGATGCCGCCGCCGTTGCCGGACGGCAGTTCCAGTGCCACGGTCACCGACAACGGCCGCTCATAATCGACGTCGGTACCCTCGAATTGAAGGTCGAGGTACGGGCAATCGAGCTGGACCGGTGACAGGACCTCGGCAAGGCGCGGATGCGAATAGCAGATATGGAACCCCGGCGGTGCATAGGGCGGCGCCACCCTGAAGGGGGCGCCATGATGCGCCTCGAGCGCCGCGCAGACCTTCTGATAAAGCCAGCCGAACGGCGCGTCAAGGACGTCGTGGGCGATGGCGGCCAGCGCCGCATAGTCGCGCAGGCGCTGGTCGGCATAGATCTTCCGGGCGACGTGGGTGATGCTGACGCCGAGCGTGTAATCCGGCAGCGGGTCGCCGAGACGATCGTCGTGCAGCCGCAGCCAGTAGGACCGCAGCGCGTCGATATCGGCGATCGCCCGCGCGCATTCGGCCTCATCGAACAGATCGATGGCTGTCGGTGCAATGGTCATGCTTCGCGTTCCCGTCCGCATCGTATCGCGGCCGCTCGCCGGGCGACCTGATCCGATCACTGGTCAGTCGCGCGCGGATGGCTATAATGTCCGACCTTTTTTCCCGCCAGTCGGTAATCCGAGGTCCGCCGTTGTGATAGACAAGCTCCGCAATATCGCCATCGTCGCCCACGTCGATCATGGCAAGACCACCCTGGTCGACAAGCTCCTGCAACAGTCCGGAACGCTGGGGCCGCGGGCGGCCGCGCCCGAGCGGGTCATGGACAGCAACGACCTCGAGCGCGAGCGTGGCATCACCATCCTCGCCAAGAACACCGCCATCGTCTGGGGCGACTACCGGATCAACGTCGTCGACACGCCGGGCCACGCCGACTTCGGTGGCGAGGTGGAGCGCATCCTGTCCATGGTCGACTCGGTGCTGCTGCTGGTCGACGCGGTCGACGGCCCGATGCCGCAGACCCGTTTCGTCACGCAGAAGGCCTTCGCCCGGGGCCTCAGGCCCATCGTCGTGGTCAACAAGGTCGATCGGCCGGGGGCGCGGTCGGACTGGGTCATCGACCAGACCTTCGACCTCTTCGATCGCCTCGGCGCCAGCGACGAGCAGCTCGATTTCCCGATCGTTTACGCCTCGGCGCTGCAGGGCTGGGCGGTGCGCAAGCTCGACGATCCGCGCACCGACATGACGCCGCTGTTCGCGACCATCGTCGAGTGCGTGCCGCCGCCGCAGGTCGAAATCGACGGATCGTTCCAGATGCAGGTCAGCGCGCTCGCCTATTCGAGTTACGTCGGCGCCATCGGCATCGGCCGCATCGCCCGCGGCACGGCCCGCACCAACATGCCGATCGTGCGCCTCGACGCCGACGAGCATCCCTACAATGCCCGCATCCTGCAGGTGCTGGGCTTCAAGGGCCTGGAACGGGTCGAGGTGGCGGAGGCGCAGGCCGGCGACATCGTCGCCGTGACCGGGATCGAGGGCATCCGCATCTCCGATACCCTCTGCGATCCGAAACAGGTGGAGCCGCTGCCGCGGCTGACGGTGGACGAGCCGACCGTCAGCATGGCCTTCCAGGTGAGCGACTCGCCGTTCGCCGGCCGCGACGGCAAGTTCGTCACCAGCCGCCAGATCCGCGAGCGGCTGGACCGCGAGCTGATCCACAACGTCGCCCTCCGCGTCGAGGACGGCGGTGACCCGTCCACCTTCCTGGTCTCCGGGCGCGGCGAGCTGCACCTGGCCATCCTCATCGAGAACATGCGCCGCGAAGGCTACGAGCTCGCGGTCGGCCGGCCGAAGGTCATCGTCAAGTACATGGAAGGCGAACCGCACGAGCCCTATGAACAGCTGACCGTCGACGTCGAGGAGCAGCACCAGGGGGCGGTGATGGAGAAGCTGGGCGGCCGCCGTGGCGACCTTACCAACATGATGCCCGACGGCCGCGGCCGCGTGCGCGTGGAATATTCGATCCCGGCGCGCGGCCTGATCGGCTTCCGCACCGAGTTCCTGACCCTCACCTCCGGCACCGGACTCATGTACCACACCTTCGACAGCTACCGGCCGGCCAAGGCCGGCACCATCGGACAGCGCAGCAACGGCGTGCTGATCTCGATGGACAACGGCCAGGCGCTGGGCTACTCGCTGTTCAACCTCCAGGAGCGCGGGCGGCTGTTCATCGGGCCCGGCGAAGAGGTGTACGAGGGCATGATCATCGGCATCCACTCGCGCGACAACGACCTGGTGGTCAACCCGCTGAAAGGCAAGAAGCTCACCAACGTCCGCGCCGCCGGCTCCGACGAGAACATCATCCTCACGCCGCCGATCCGCTTCGACCTGGAGCAGGCGCTGGAATTCATCGACGATGACGAGCTGGTCGAGGTGACGCCGAAGGCCATCCGCCTGCGCAAGAAGCTACTCAAGGAGCACGAGCGCAAGCGCGCCGACCGCGCCGCCGTCGCCTGATCCGACCGATTTGGCGGTAGCCGAATGGACTTGGGTGCAGTCTCGCGACCCGAAACCGGTCAGAGGGCGGCGCGGATGCGATCGGCGACGCGGAAGCTGTTGGCGTAGATGGTCCAGGTGAAGGGCGCGCTGCCGCCGGTCGGCATGAAACTGCCGTCGCTGACGTAGACGTTGCCGGTGCCGTGCACGCGGCAGTCGGGGTCGAGCACCGAGGTCGCGGGGTCGGCGCCGAACCGGCAGCCGCCGGCCTGCAGATTCGGCGTCGGCGCACCGTTCAGGCGCGTGGTCACGTCCTTCAGACCCATCTTCTCCATGACCAGCGCCGCCTTGCCCGCCAGGTAGCCGGCGACCCTGAGGTCGTGATCGTGATGGCCGATGCGCACGCGCGCCACCGGGTCGCCCCACTTGTCCTTCACTTCCGGGTCTAGGCTGACGAAGCAGTCGGCGTTCGGCAGCCAGTCGTTGAACACCTCGAAGCGCAGGATCACGCTCTCGCTGAAGGCGCGCTCGAGATTGCGCTTGAAGCGCCGGCCCCAGATCAGGCCGCCGTCTTCATCGGCGCGCTGGGCCAGCGCCCGGGCGATGGCGTTCGGCTGGTTGAGCACGAAGTCGATGGTGCCGCCCTTCAATCGCCCGCCCATGGCCGGGTCGTCGATCACGTACCACTCCTGCAGGCCGCGGTTGACGAAGGGGCCGATCGCGCGCAGGGCCTCGTGTTCCGCCGGGTCCGCGTCACGGTAAAGCAGGCGACCGGAGCCGGTGGCGCCGGCCGAGAAGATCAGGTTGCGGCCGAGCTGGCCGGAGTGGTTGCCGAGGCCATCGGGGTGTTTCGGTCCCGTCGAATAAAGCAGCAGACGCGAAGTCTCGATGGCCTGGCAGGCGACCACGTATGCCTTCGCGTCGAGGCGCTGCGGCCGGCCCTCGCGGTCGTGGTAGTGCACCGCGATCACACGGCCGCTGGCGTCACTCTCCAGGCGTGACACCTTGCTGTGCGGCCGGATCTCGCAGCGCCCGGTTGCCACCGCGCGGTCGAGCAGGGCGGCACGGCTGCTGCCCTTGGCCGCGGTCTGGCAGCCGTAGCTGCCGCAGTAGCCGGAGTAGGAGCAGGCGCCGCGGCCCCGATCCGGCTTCGACAGGATGGCGCGCGCCACGGTGAGCGGGGTCAGGCCGAGGGCCGCGCAGGCGCGGTCGATGTGGCCGCAGAGGGCGTGCTCGGCAGTGGGCGGATAGGCGAAATCGGGGGTCGATCGCGGTTCGAGGAAGCGGTGCGGAGTCACCTTGCCGGAGATGCCGACCTCGCGCTCGGCCTTGGTGTAATACGTTTCGAGCGCGTCGTATCCGATCGGCCAGTCGGCGATCGCGGCCCCGGCGATCGGGCCGTAGGCCGCGAGCAGATGGAAGTCATCCGGCTTCTGGCGGTGGAAGTAGCCGCTCATGAAATTCGACGAGCCGCCGACGCAGTTGCCGTTCCAGAAGTCCCAGCCGGAGGCGGGGTGAGTGGTGGGCAGCGCCGTCCACCGGCCCTCCGCGTCGCGTTCGTCGATGACCTGCGGCTCGTCCTTCAGCTCCGGCCGATAGACGCGGCGGTGGCAGCAGGCGAGCTCGTCCTTGTAGAAATCCGCCTCTTTGAACCACGGCCCCTTCTCCAGGACCACGACCGAGCGCCCCGTCACCGCCAGTTCCAGGGCGATCGGGCCGCCGCCGGCGCCGCTGCCGATCACGCAGACGTCGAAGTCGGTCATCGCCGTGCCTGCAGTTCGAAGTAGCGGCTGCCGGCCGTCGGCTGCGGGAAGCCGGGCGTGTGCTTGAGCCACCGCCAGCCGATGCCGCCGGGGTTGCCGCCATAGACGGGGTCGGAGAGCAGCGCCTCGACGATGTAATAGAGGAGCAGCAGGACCCAATGCTGGCCGGCGCCGCTGCCGGCGATGCGTTGCAGGGTCGCTTCGCGATCGTCCTCGTTGAGGTCGGCGAAGGTCTTGCCCGCAAACGTGTTGGCCGTTTCCAGGTTGATCCAGCCGGCGCCGTCCATGATCAGGGCCTTCTCTTCAGGCACGGCGTCGGGCAGATCGAGCATGGCCTTGAGGTAGGCGGTGGCGTTGATGTCGCTGGCGCCCGGGGCCTCGGCTTCGGACGGGAACAGGTGCTCCTGCACCAGTGTCAGGGTCGCCCACGGTTCGCCGGGCGGTAGGCCGGGTGCGGCAGCCGGGGCGGCGGCGGGCGGGACATCGGCCCGCAGCGGCCGGTTAGCCGTGAGCAGTGCCAGCGCCGCAGCCAGGCCGTTCAGGAAATCGCGGCGCGAGCATGTCCCCGCCGTGGACGGGGTGGGCGAAAAGGGTGTGCGCATGCGTCGCGGATCTTAGGCGGCGCCCAGTTCGACCGCCAGTGCCCTGACCAGGGCCGCCCGCCAGTCGCAGGCAGGGCGATGGCTGCCGGGGCGCTGCGGCGCCGCCCAGATCGGTCCGGGAAAGTGCCGGTCGTCGCGAAAGCGCGGGATCACGTGCCAGTGCAGGTGCGGAGTCATGTTGCCGAGACTGGCGAGATTGATCTTGTCGGGATTGATCGTCTGGCGCAGCGCCCGTTCGACTTTGAACACCACAGCCATGAGATGGTGGCGATCGGGCCCCGCGAGATCGGTCATCTCGTTGACATGGGCGTTCCAGATGACGCGGCAGAAACCGGGATAATCCGGATCGGCGACGAGCACGACCCGGCAACGCTCGTCCCGCCACAACACCTCGCCGCCGTCAGCGGCGCAGAGCTCGCAGGTCATGGCCGGCCGCTCAGAAATCGAACTGGGCGCGCAGGGCGAGCGCGTCTTCGTGGTCGACGGTGGTGCCGCCCGCCGCCACCTCCGAATCGAAGCCGGTGTGCACGTAATTGAAGATCAGGCTGGCGTAGGGGTTCAGCATCCACTTCGCCGCCAGCGTCCAGGCGTCGGCGCCATTGCTGGTGCCGGCTGCCAGCCGGCCGCTGCCATCGGCGTTGGCGGTGTTGAAGTCGTCGGCGTCGAAGCGGCTGTAGCGCAGGCCCAGCTCGAGCCCGCCCCAGCCGCCGGTGTCCAGATTGCGATCGGGCACGAACCGGCCGAACGCCGCGTTCCGGTACAGGGCCGCGTAACGCTCACCGGTGGCGAGCCAGTTCAGGCTCAGGTAATAGCCTTGCAGCGCGCGGTCATAGCCCGGTCCGTCGTAATCGGCTTCCAGGTATTCGCCCTGCATCTTGAACGACCCGAGCGCGACCGCCGCCTCGGCGCCGCTGCGTGCGCGATCGACGGCAGCGGCGAAGGTGTTGCGGCCGGTGGCGGCGCTGGTCGTGGCGAAGAAGTTCACGCCGTTGGCCTCGGTGCGCGGCGCCGGGATGGCCGAGCCGGCCCCCTGATCGCCGCGGGCGTGGAAGCCGCCGATGTGGATCACGGTGTCGGACAGCCGCATCCACGGCGCCAGATTGACGGCCAGCCGCGCGCTCAGGTCCTTGCCGTCGTCGGTCGCCACCGGTTCGTCGGCGGGGCCGGCGCCGTTGACGACGGCGAGGTTGTAATAGACGCCCTCGACGGGCGCGCCATGGATCATGACGCCGCGATCGAAGACCGGGCCGAGCACGTTGTCGGCGAGCGAACGCTCCTCGTAATCGAGATTGAAGGCGCCCATCGCCCGTTCCAGGCCGTAGAACGGCTTGAACTGGCCGGCGCGGATCATGAACCCCGGCCAGCGGTTGAAGTCGAGATAGCCGTCATTGAGTGCGACCGTCCCGGATGCATACTCGCCCTCGACGCGGAAGACGATGTCGCGGTAGAGGGTGAGGAAGGCGCCCAGGCGCGCGCGCCGCAAGCTGAAGGTGTCGGCGCCCACCGCCTCCGGCCAGAAATGCCGGTAGTCGGCCTGCATCCGCCCGTAGACGCGCAGCGCCCAGTTGCCGCCGTCGCCGAGGGTCAGGCCGTCGCCCGCTTCGGCTGTCACCGGCGGCCGTTCTCCTCCCGCGGCGACGGCCGTGGCCGGCCGGCCGGATTTTGCCGGCACCGTTCCGCTTGCGGCCGCCGCCATCCGCGCCTTGACGGTTTCCAGCTCCGCGGTCATGGCCTGCACGAGTTGTTGCAATTCGAGCGAGCGGGCGTTGGCCTCGCGCACCTGCGCCTCCAGGCGGGCGACGATCTCGTCATTGGCCGGCGCCTCCTTGGCGACTGCGGGCTGGGCGACCGGCAGCAGCACAATCATCAGCAACACCGGTGACAACAGGATTCGTTCGAGCTGGGTCATGGCAGTCACCTCATGTGGTGTCGTATTCGATGTTTCGCGGGCGCGCATGCGGAAACAGCTGCACGGGTTGCGGTCAGGTACGCAGGGTGCGCGCGACCGTGTGCTGCAGGGCGGTCAGCTTCTGGACGATCTGGTCGCGCAGGGCAAGCAGGTCCCGGCACTTCGCCCGCGCCGCGTCGAGGTCGCCTGCATCGCGGCAACGGATGATCTCCGGACCGACCTGATGGACGCGGACGTGGATCGCGTCCAGCTCGGCGTACTCCCGCAAATGACCGTAGCGGGCCTTGCCCTGATCGTCGTACCAGCGACCGTAGCGGCACTGGTGGTGGTCGGTCAGCTCCGCCTCGGTGAGCAGCAGCGCCTCGCCGTCGACGGCCTTGACCACCCGGTTGACCCAGTGCATGTGATCGCGCTGGGCGATGAGCAGCGGCATGTCGGCCAGGTCCCAGCGGGTTTCGGCCCACAGCCGCCAACTCGGGTCCGGCCGGTAGGCCGCGACCCAGGCGGGGACGTCGGTGGCCGGCATGGGCCGGGCGATGCCGTAGCCCTGGGCGCGGTCACAGCCCAGACGCATCAGCAGCACGCCGTGTTCCGGCGTCTCCAGCCCCTCGGCGATGGTGTCGCGGTGGAAGACGTCGGCCAGGCTGACCACGCCCTCCACGATCGCCAGGTCCTCGGCGTCGTCGAGCATGCCGCGGACGAAGGACTGGTCGATCTTGAGGACGTTGGCCGGCAATCAGATAGGCGAGCGAGGAATAGCCGGTGCCGAAATCGTCCACCGCGACGCCGACGCCCAGCGACTGGCAGGCGATGATGGTCGTGCGCACGTGCTCGATGTCCTCCAGCACCGCTGTTTCCAGGACCTCGAGTTCGAGGCTGGCGGGCGGCACCTCGGGGTGGGCGGCGAGTAAATCCTTCAGGCGCTCGACGAAACCGTGCCGCTGCAGATGGCGGGCGGCGATGTTGACGCTCACCGGCCAGGACCTGCCGACTGCCTGCCACCGCCCGACCTGGGCGAGCGCCTCGTCGAGGACCCACTCGCCGATCTGGATGATCAGGTCGGACTGTTCGATCAGCGGCAGGAATTCGCCGGGCGGGACCAGGCCGCGCTCCGGGTGCTGCCAGCGCAGGAGCGCCTCCATGCCGATGACCTCGCCCCGGCGCAGGTTGACCTTGGGCTGGTAATGGAGGCGGAACTCGCCCTGCCGCAGCGCCTGGCGCAGCCGTTCCAGTTGCTGGTGCCGACCCTGCATTTCGCGGTCCACGGCCGGGTCGAAGAACAGGAAGCGATTGCGGCCGCTCTGCTTGGCCTGGTACATCGCCTGGTCGGCATGGCGCAGCAGGGTGTCCGGGTCGGCCTCGTCGACGGGATAGACCGCCACCCCCATGCTCGCCGACAGCAGCAGTTCCCGCCCCTCGATCCGGTAGGGCTGCGCGACCTCGGTCAGCACCCGGTTCAACACCGGCTCCATCTCGGCCATGTCGGCAAGGCCAACGAGCAGCAGCACGAACTCGTCGCCGCCCAGCCGCGCCACCGTGTCGCCGCCGCGCACGGCGCCGGCGAGCCGTCTGGCGACCTCCACCAGCAGGCGGTCGCCGGTCTCGTGGCCGAGTTCGTCGTTGACCTCCTTGAAGCCGTCCAGATCGAGGAACACCACCGCCAGCAGTTGTTGCTGGCGGCGGGCGGTGGAGATGGCCTGGCGCAGGCGGTCGGCGAGCAGGGCGCGGTTGGGGAGGCCGGTCAGTGCGTCGAAGTTGGCCAGCGCTTCCAGGCGCCGCTGGGCCGCCTTCAGATCGCTGATGTCGGAGAAGACGCCGATGTAATTCGTCACCCGCCCCAGTCCATCCTCGACGGCGCTGACGTTCAGGATCTCGGCATAGAGTTCGCCGCCCTTGTTGCGGTTCCAGATCTCGCCGCGCCAGTGGCCGGTGGTGGCGATGGCCTGCCACATCTGCTGGTAGAAGGCCGCGTCCTGCCGGCCCGATTTGAGGATGCGCGGCGTGCGTCCCGCGACTTCGGCCTCGGTATAGCCGGTGACCGCGGTGAAGGCGCTGTTGACGCGCAGGATGCGCTGCTCGGCGTCGGTGATGAGGATGCCCTCCTGGGTGTTCTCGAAGACGCTGGCGTTGAGCCTGAGCAGCTGCTCCTTTTCCTGCTGGTCGATCTCGCGCTGGACGACGGCATCGAGCATGGCGTTAAAATCCTCCGCCAGCCGGCCGATCTCGTCCTCGCGATCGACCGTGGCGCGTATCCGGCGCTCGCCTCGACGGAAGGCATCGGCGGTCCGCACGAGGTTTTGCAGGCCGCGGGTCAGGCCGGCACCCATGAACAGGGCGAACAGCGTCCCAACGACGATGGCGGCGAGGGTATAGAACACCCCGTCGCGGGTGATGACGGCAAGGCCGGCGGCAATCTCCTGCTGGCCCACCGCCACCCGCGCCCAGCCGATCAGGCGCCGGTTGGCCAGCACCGGCTCGGCGATGTCGACCACCTCGGCGGAGTTGATCAGCACCGCCTGCCGCGGCGCCGCGTTGAGCAATGCGCGACTCCCGGCATCGGTCAGGTACAGGCCGATCCTGTCGCGGTCGGTGTGTGCCAGCACCCGGCCTGCCGGCGAGATCAGCATCGCGTAGCGGATGCCGGGGAAGCTGGATTTGGACTGGATCAGCTCCTGCATGCCGGCGACGTCGTCGGCGAGCAGCCAGGAGACACTGCTGACCGCCAGCGTCGAGGCCAGACTCGCGGTCTGGCGCTGGCTCTGTTCGTGCAGGAAGCCGCGTTGCCGATTGACCAGATCGAAGACGAAGATGGTCATCAGCACCGCGTGCACCAGGGCGATGCCGATCACCAGCTGGTGGCGGATGGATCGGGTCCAGAACTTCCGCACGATGCGGGCGCCGCGCATCGATCGTCAGTCTGGAGGCCGCACCGTGCGCGCGAACTCGGCGAGGAAGGCACGCACGGGGTCGTAGGTGGCGGAGGTCGCCGGGTCGATGCGGCTGGTCTCCATTCCGAGCAGGACGCGCCGCCCTTCCTCGTCCTCGTGCAGGGAGGTGAGCAGGGTGGCCACCTGCTGCGCGAGGTCGGCCGGCACGTCGTCCCGCACCACGAACGAATTGTTGGGCAGGATCGGGGTCTCCCAGCGGACCTCGAGCTTGGCGGCCTCCCGGGGATGGCTCTTCTGGAAGTGTCGCCACGGCGGCGGCCAGGTGGCGCCGGCCGCGACGTTGCCGAGATAGGCGTTCATGATTGACGACTCCTGCGAGCCGACATAGCGGTTGTCGATGTCGCGCATGACGTCGAGGCCGTGGCCATGAAGGAAATACTGCGGCAGCATGCAGGCGGCGAGCGCGGTGGGCGCCGGGTAGCTCACCGCCTTGCCCCTGAGATCGGCCACTTCGCGTATGTCGCTGTCCTTGCGGACGACGAATATGCCCCGGAAGTCGTCATCGTTGCCCATCTTGGCGAACACCCGGTAGCCGTGTTCCACGGCCTTGACGGTCTGGTAGGGATTGGGCAGGGCAAACTCGAACTTGCGGGCGTAGAGCTTGTCGTTGTAGGCGGCGTAGTCGCGGGAGGCCTCCAGCCGGAAATTGGCGCCGGGGATGCGGGCGTCGAGATAGTCCATGAGCGGCGTGAACACGGCGTCCAGCATCTGCGGGTTGTGCAGCGGATGGACGGCGAAGACGTACTCCCGCTTGCCGGAATCGGCCGCCTCGCCATATTGCGGCCCCTGGGGTGCGGACGGTTCGCGATCACAGGCAACGGGCAAAAGGGCGAGGCAGGTCGCGGCAAGGGCTGCAAGTGCGGATCGGTGCATGGCGGCCGTGGGCCTCGGGGTCGTGGAGGCGTTCCCATTGCAAGTATCGGCCGCCCGTGGCGTTTATTGAAGGTGCACAGTATGGCCTGCTTGAGGTGTGTCAACTGCCTGCAACCCTGTTTGTTGTAAGGGTATGCGTATCATGCCGGTCACTGAATCACCATGCGGCGAACGCCGGGGCAATCCGGAACTGCGACGGGTCTTCGATCGAGCGTTCACGGTCCTGGCCCCGTATTTCGATCGGCGCAACGATTGGGCGGGCGGCGGCCACGAACACCTGGCGTATCTGTCGATCCGTGAGGAATTTCCCGAACTGGGTCCCGAGCAGGTCTTCGTTCTGATCTCGGCGATTCGCTCGGCTTACGCCCACGGACGGCACCCGGCGGGGCAAAGGCAGAGTTGCTAGAATGTCTCTCACCCCCTTGATTCGAGGATACGCCCATGAGAACTGCTGCCCTGCCGATGGTTGTGACCACCCTCTGCCTGTCCTTCGCCGGTTGCGGCGGTGACAGTGGCGACAGCGCGCCGGCACCCGCGGAGTCTGCCGCGCCGGCGGCTCCCGCCGCCGCTGACGCCGAGGCGGTGAAGAAGCAGGCGGAGGCAGACGCCGCGAAAATGCTGGCGGAGGCGGAAGCGGTGAAGAAACAGGCCGAAGCCGATGCCGCCAGGGTTCGCGCCGAGGCCGAGGCGATGAAGAAGAAGGCCGAGCCCGCCCCGCCCCCGGCACCGAAGGAACCGCCGCCCGCGGCCGAGCCCCCGCCGGTTGCGGCCGCCGCGCCGTCCAAGGCCGAGGGTCCGGGCGAGGCGAAACCCGCCGAGGCCCCGGCGCCAGCCGCCGCTGCGCCGGCACTCGAGATCGGCAACAGTTGCGAGTTCACCCTGCAGTGGCAGGACAAGGGTTCCGGCGGGGCCCGCGACCTCGCCATCCACGATCCGCACGTCCCGGCCGGGTTCAGTTCGATTGGCAGCTACGGCCAGTCGGACTACAAGACCCCTTACGGTTGCGTGACCGTGGTCAAGCCGCTCGTCGACAAGCTGCCGAATGGCAAGCCGGCGCTCGCCGCGCCGACCGGTTACGAGCTGGTCTGGACCGACAAGGGCAGCGGCGCCGACACGGATGGATCGATCTGGCAGCCGGTGTCGAGCGACCTCGACTACGCCTGCCTCGGCAGTGTCGGCCAGCCGGGCTACAACCAGCCGCAGATTGCGACCTACGCCTGCGTGCACAAGTGTCTGGTGAGGTCTGTCAAGGCGGCGGCGCCCATGTGGTCGGACAAGGGCACGGGCGCGGATGCACCGGTGACCGTGTTCCAGTTGCCGAACTCCAAGGTGATCTACGCGACCCCGGGCCGCGGCGGCTCGGACGCCTTGCACGACCTCGACCCCGCGGGTACCTGCCAGTAACAGCGGCGATCGAACAGCCGCTGCGCGTTACATGACCCTGTGCCGCCGGTTCGCGGTGCTCCTGCTGCTGCCGGTGGCCGCGGCGCTTGCCGTCCCGCCCGCGCCGGCGACCTCCACCGACGAGTTCGAGCGCGGCCGGCAGGCCTTCGAGTCGTCCCGCTATGCCGAGGCGGTGACCGCCCTCGAGGCCGCCGTGCGCGCCCGCCCCGACGACGCCGAGGCGCATCACTGGCTGGGCAAGGCCTACGGTCGCGCCGCCGAACAGGCGCCGTGGTATCAATCGTTTTCGCTGGCGCGCAAGGCCGGCCGGGCGATGGAGCGGGCCGTCGAGATCGACCCGCGCAACACCGCCGCCCTCAAAAGCCTGCTCCTGTTTTACGAGCAGGCGCCGGCCGTGGTCGGCGGCGGCGGGCGCAAGGCGGCGCAGCTCAGGGAACGGATGCGGGCGCAGGGGTTGACACTCGATCCTTAGGCCGCCTGTCGCCATGCTCAAGAAGATCAACGTCGATCAGCTGCGCCTGGGGATGTTTCTGCACGAGCTGTGCGGTTCGTGGATGGATCACCCGTTCTGGAACACCCGGTTCCTGCTGGACAACCCCAAGGACATCGGCCGCATCCGCGACTGCGGGATCAAGGAGGTCTGGATCGACACCGGCAAGGGAATCGATGTGGAGGGCGAGGCAGGGACCGGCGAGACCCGGGCCGAGGCCGAAGAGCGCATGGAACAGGAGCTGCTCGAGGCGACCCTCGGCCCCACGGAACCGGTTAGCGCGGTTGCCCTGGAAATGGAGATCGCCAAGGCCACCCGGATCTGCGCCCGCGCCAAGACCGCCGTCACCTCGATGTTCGCCGAGGCGCGCATGGGCCAGGCGCTGAAGGCCGAGCGCATGACGCCGCTGGTCGAGGACATCTCCGCCTCGGTGAGCCGCAATCCCGGCGCCTTCGTCAGCCTGGCGCGGCTGAAGACCAAGGACGACTACACCTACATGCACTCGGTCGCCGTCTGCGCCCTGATGGTGGCGCTGGCGCGGCAACTGGGCCTGGGCGAAGAGGAGACACGGGCGGCGGGTCTGGCCGGCCTGCTGCACGATCTCGGCAAGGCGGCGATCGACCTCGCCATCCTCAACAAGCCCGGCAAGCTGACCGATGCGGAATTCGAGACCGTCAAGGGCCATCCGGCCGCCGGCCACCGCATGCTCCTCGACGGCAGCGGCGCCGGCGACGTACCTCTGGACGTCTGCCGCCACCATCACGAAAAAATCGACGGCAGCGGCTATCCCGACCGGCTGGCCGGGGATGCCATCAGCCTGTACGCGAAGATGGGCGCCGTCTGCGACGTCTATGACGCGATCACTTCCAACCGGCCGTACAAATCCGGGTGGAATCCCGCCGAGGCGCTGCGCAAGATGAACGAGTGGTCGAAGGGGCACTTCGATCAGCGGATTTTTCATCATTTCGTGAAGGCGGTCGGTATCTACCCCACCGGATCGCTGGTGCGCCTGGAGTCCGGCCTGCTCGCGGTGGTGCTGGAGACCTCGGATCGCGCACTGCTGACCCCCGAGGTCAAGGCCTTTTACTGCACCCGCAGGAAGCAGCGCATCCTGCCGCAGGTCATCGATCTGGCCGCCGCCGGTGCCGAGGACAAGATCGCTTCCTGGGAATCGCCGGAAAAATGGAACTTCCCTGACCTGGACGAATTGTGGAGCGGACGTTCCGGACCGATTTGAGGATGACGCTGCCGCCGGTGCGTGCAGTGCGGGTTGTCACATTTCCGTGCGTTGCCGGGGCAGCCTGAACCCCCATTGCCTCGGGCGTCATGCATCACTCACCCGATTGCAGTATTCTTGAATCCAGCAGGTCGAGTTTGTGTATACCTTCATCCAACGAGCGGGGAGTTACCAATGAATAACAATGCCCATGTGAACAAGATGTTTGCGGTATCGGCGCTGGCTCTGGCAATGACTGGTTGCGCATCGCAGGGCCAGAATCCGAATCTCCTGTGCACGGCTGCCGGCGCCATCGTCGGCGGGGCAGGCACCGCGGCGGTGGTCGATGTGACCGGCGCTGCCTTGGCCGGCGCCGCGGTCGGTGCCCTGTTGGGTGCCATTGCCTGTCCGGAAGCGGCCCCGGCACCCGCCCCGGCGGTTGCCGCCGCCCCGGCACCGGAGCCGGCCCCGGCTCCAGATCCCGACAGTGACGGCGATGGCGTCAAGGACAGCATGGACAAGTGCCCCGGCACGCCGCCCGGCAAGAAGGTCGATGCCAACGGTTGCCCGGAGATCCTGCTCACCCTGAACGGCGTCAACTTCAAGTTCAACAGCGCCAAGCTGGAACCCGAATCGGAGAAGATCCTCGACCAGGCCGTAGGCGCCCTCAATCAGGCGAGCTCGGTTAACGTCCGCGTTGAGGGCCACACCGACAGCATCGGTTCGGACGCCTACAACATGAAGCTGTCGCAGAAGCGCGCCGACGCGGTGAAGGGCTATCTGGTCGGCAAGGGCATCGCCGCCTCCCGCATGTCCACCGCCGGGCGCGGCGAAGGCCAGCCGGTGGCCTCCAACGACACCGATCAGGGCCGCTACATGAATCGCCGCGTCGAGTTCCACGTCGAAGGCGCCGCCGGCAGCCGCCGCATGGGCAGCGGCACGGAGTCGTGGCGCAACCTCGACTGATCGCGCTGTAATAATCGTTGCGGTCATGAACGCCGGGCCTCGCGCCCGGCGTTTTTTTCACACCCAGTCGCGGGGCGGCAGGAAGCGCTCGTAGAGGGCCGCCTCCGGCGTTCCGGGTTCCGGGTGCCAGTCATAGCGCCAGCGGACGACGGGCGGCAGCGACATCAGGATCGACTCGGTGCGGCCGCCGGATTGCAGGCCGAACAGCGTGCCGCGGTCATACACCAGATTGAATTCTACGTAGCGCCCGCGCCGGTACAGCTGGAAGTCGCGCTCGCGCTCGCCCCAGGGCAGGTCCTTGCGCCGGGCGACAATGGGCAGGAAGGCGGGCAGGAAGTGATCGCCGATGCTGCGCGCGAATGCAAACGAGGTCTCGCCGCCCCAGTCATTGAGGTCGTCGAAGAACAGGCCGCCGACGCCGCGCGCCTCGTTGCGGTGTTTCAGGAAGAAATACTCGTCGCACCATTTCTTGAATCGCGGGTAGACATCGGCGCCGAACGGCAGACAGGCATCGCGGGCGGTGCGGTGCCAGTGCACGACGTCTTCCTCGAAGGGGTAATAGGGTGTCAGATCGAAGCCGCCGCCGAACCACCAGACCGGTTCGTGCAGCGGATGGGTGGCGACGAACAGGCGGACATTGGCGTGCGCGGTCGGCACATAGGGATTGCGCGGATGCACCACCAGCGACACGCCCATCGCCTCGAAGCCGCGGCCCGCCAGTTCCGGGCGGCGGACGGTGGCAGAGGGCGGCAGGCGCGGCCCCGTGACATGGGAGAAATTGACGCCGGCCTGCTCGAACACAGCGCCATCGGAGAGAATCCGCGTCCGCCCGCCACCGCCCCCCGAGTCCGCGGGCTCACGCTGCCAGGCATCCTCGCGGAACCCGGGGCCGCCGTCCTCGGCGGCGAGCGCGGCGCAGATCCGATCCTGGAGATCGAGGAGATAACGGCGGACGGCCTGCGGTTCGATCGACTTGAACATGGCTGTGGTCCCAGTGTCAGCGTACCGGATCCACGGCGATTCTGGTAAGGTACGCGCCGTCTTTACACCGGTTCACCGACCCTCGGCCATGAATCAGCGCACGGCAGTCGTGGAGCGCAGCACGCGCGAGACGCGGATCAGCGCCGCCGTCAACCTCGACGGCAGCGGCCGCGCGACCCTCGCCCTGGGGCTGCCGTTCCTCGAGCACATGCTCGATCAGGTTGCCCGCCATGGCCTCATCGACCTCGACATCCGCGCCGAGGGCGATCTGCACATCGACGCCCACCACACGGTCGAGGACGTCGGCATTGCGCTCGGCCAGGCCTTCGCCAGCGCGATCGGCGACAAGGCCGGCATCCGCCGCTACGGTCACGCCTACGTGCCGCTCGACGAGGCGCTGTCGCGGGTGGTGGTCGACTGCTCGGGCCGGCCGGGGCTGGAATGGCAGGTCGCGTTCCCGCGTGCCCGGATCGGCGATTTCGATGTCGATCTGTTCGCCGAGTTCTTCCAGGGTTTCGTCAATCACGCCCTGGTGACGCTGCACGTCGACAACCTGCGCGGGCGCAACAGCCACCACATCATCGAGACGGTGTTCAAGGCCTTCGGTCGCGCCCTGCGCATGGCGTGTGAACCCGATCCGCGTGCCGGCGGCACCATCCCCTCGACCAAGGGCACGCTGTAGTTCGCAGCAGTCACAGCCGTGGAAACGGTTGCGGTCATCGATTACGGCGTCAGCAATCTGCGCTCGGTGGCGAAGGCGCTGGAGCACGTCGCCGGCGGCCGGCACCGGATCGAGGTGACCGGCGACCTGGGCGCGATCAGTCGCGCCGCGCGCGTGGTGTTTCCCGGTCAGGGCGCGATCGGGCAGTGCATGGCCAGCCTCGCCGACCGTGGCCTGGTGGAGACGCTGCGCGCGGCACTGGTGGCCAAACCCTTTCTCGGCATCTGCCTCGGTCTGCAGTCGCTGATGGACAGGAGCGACGAGGACGGCGGTACGGCATGTCTCGGCCTGATTCCGGGGCGGGCGGTGCGCTTCCCCGGTGACCTCGTCGACCCGGCGAGTGGCGCGCGACTCAAGATCCCGCACATGGGCTGGAATCGGGTGCAACCGGCCGGACCGCACCCGCTGTGGGCGGGCATCGAACCCGGCACCCGCTTCTACTTCGTGCACAGCTATCACGTGGTGCCGGATCGTTCCGCGGATATCGCCGCGACCACCGACCATGGTGTCCGCTTCGTCTCGGCGGTGATGCACGGCAATCTGTTCGCCATCCAGTTCCATCCGGAGAAGAGTCAGGCGGCCGGTCTCCGCTTGCTCGCCAATTTTCTCGACTGGAACGGCGAGTTGCGATAGGTTCTAGGACCAAGACCAGAGGAGACAACCCCATGCCCGCCATCACCCGGATCGTCTGTGCCACCGACTTTTCCGATACCGCCAGGAAGGCCTGCGAGTACGCCGTGTTCCTCGGCGGCCGGATGGGTGCCGAACTGATCATCGTTCACGCCTACCAGCTGCCGGTGACGATGGAGATGCCGGCCGAGGTCGCTGCGGTCATTGCGAAACAGGTTCAGGAGGAGCTCGACGGGTTCATCAAGGGTATCGATACCCAGGGCCTGAAGGTGAGTTCCAGCCTCTGCGAGGGTGTGCCCTATGTCGAGATCGTCCGCGTTGCCCAGGACACCGGGGCCGATCTGGTGGTCATCGGCACCCACGGCCGCACCGGTCTCGCCCACCTCCTGCTCGGCAGTGTCGCCGAGCGCGTGGTCCGCACCTCGACGGCCCCGGTACTCGTCATCCGCTAGCGGCTCGTGGTCGCGCCCGCCCGCTAGCGGCGGTCAATGGGTGGGGTGTTCGCGGGCGAGGGCGCGGAAGCCGATGTCGCGCCGGTACTGCATGCCTTCCCAGCCGATCCCGGCGATGCCTGTGTAGGCCCGTGCGCGCGCCTGGGCGATGGATTCACCCAGCGCGCACACGCACAGGACGCGGCCACCGGCGGTGACGACCGCGCCGTCGCGAGTCGCCGTGCCGGCATGGAAGACCTTGAGGTCCCCGGGGGCCGCGGCCGCCGGGTCGAGGCCACGGATCGGGTCTCCTTTCCTGACCGTGCCGGGGTAGCCGGAAGCCGCCAGCACCACGCCCAGCGCCGGCCGCGGGTCCCAGGTTGCCTCGACGGCGGCCAATCGCCCCGCAATCGCCGCCTCGCAGAGGTCGATCAGATCGTTTTGCATCCGCATCAGGATGGGCTGGGTCTCCGGATCGCCGAAGCGGCAATTGAACTCGAGCACCCTGGGCGTGCCGTCCGCCGCGATCATGAGCCCGGCATAGAGGAATCCCAGATAAGGCCGCCCCTCCGCCTCCATGCCGGCCAATGTCGGCGCGATCACCTCGCGCATGATCCGGGCGTGGATCGCGGGTGTGACCACGGGTGCCGGCGAATAGGCACCCATGCCGCCGGTATTGGGGCCCTGATCGCCGTCCAGCAGACGCTTGTGATCCTGGGAACTGGCCAGCGGCAGCGCCCGGCCACCGCCGGCAACGACGATGAAGCTGGCCTCCTCACCATCGAGGAACTCCTCTATCACGATGCGGCTGCCGGCGTTGCCGAATACATTGCCCTCCAGCATCTCGCGTACCGCGGCCTCGGCCTCGCGCAAGGTCGAGGCAATGACCACGCCCTTGCCGGCGGCCAGGCCGTCGGCCTTGATGACGACCGGCAACGGCTGGTCGCGGAGATAGGCGAGCGCTGACGCGGTGTCGGTAAAGGTGCAGGCGTGGGCGGTCGGAATGCCGTGGCGGATCAGGAAGTCCTTGGCGAATGCCTTCGATCCCTCCAGCACTGCGGCATCGCGGCGGGGGCCGAAACAGCGGAGGCCCGCGTCGGTGAATGTATCGACGATGCCGGCAACCAGTGGTCCCTCCGGGCCGACGATGGTGAGATCGACGGCCCGTTCGCGCGCGAACGCGAGCAGTGCCGGCACATCCTCGGCGCCGATAGGTACGTTTTCCACTCTGGATTCCACCGCGGTGCCGGCATTGCCGGGGGCGACGAACACCTGTGTCACCCGCGCCGATTGCGCCGCCTTCCAGGCGAGCGCATGCTCGCGCCCGCCACCACCGACGATCAATACCCGCACCGCCCTAGACCCGAGTCACGCCGACGAAGCCGCCTCAGTGGCGGAAGTGACGCATACCGGTGAATACCATGGCCATGCCATGCGCGTCTGCCGCCGCGATCACCTCCTCGTCGCGCATCGACCCGCCCGGCTGGATGACGGCGGTGACGCCGGCGGCGGCAGCCTGATCGACGCCGTCGCGGAACGGGAAGAAGGCGTCGGACGCCAGCACCGCGCCCTTGACCTCGAAACCGGCCTCCCTGGCCTTCATCGCCGCGAGTTGCGCGCTCCACACCCGGCTCATCTGCCCGGCGCCGATGCCGATCGTCTGCGCCTGCCGGGCGTAGACGATGGCGTTCGACTTGACGCAACGGACTACGCGCCAGGCGAAGAACAGGTCGCGGATCTCGCCGTCGGTCGGGGCACGCTGGCTCACGATGCGCAGGGTGTCAAGGCTCAGCGACTGCGGCGGCAGGTCGCGATCCTGCACCAGCACGCCGCCGGACACGCGGCGGATATCGAACTGTTGCGGCCCGCCGTCGGCGCGCGGCCCGATGGTCAGCACCCGTACCTCCGGCTTCTTCGACAGCACGGCCAGGGCCGGGCCTTCGACGATCGGGGCGACGATCACCTCCACGAACTGGCGGGCGAGGATGGCGCGCGCGGTCGCCTCGTCGAGTGACCGGTTGAAGGCGATGATGCCGCCGAAGGCCGAAGTCGGATCGGTGGCGTGGGCCCGCTCATAGGCGTGCAGCAGCGTGTCGCCGGTGGCCACGCCGCAGGGGTTGGCATGCTTGACGATCACGCAGACCGGCTCCTCGAAGGCGCTGGCGCAGTCGATCGCGGCGTCGGCGTCGGCGATGTTGTTGAAGGAGAGTTCCTTGCCCTGGACCTGCTCGGCGGTGGCGATGGTCGCGGCCGGCGGCTCGGCCTCGCTGTAAAAGGCGGCCCGCTGGTGCGGATTCTCGCCGTAACGCAGATCCTGCAGCTTCTCGAATTGCAGGGTCAGGGTGCGCGGGAAGGGGATGCGTTCGCCGCCGACCTTGCGCGAGTTGAGGTAGTTGCTGATCGCCGCGTCGTAACGGGCGGTGTATTCAAAGGCCTTGGTGGCCAGCGAATAGCGGCTGTCCTCGGAGAGTACGCCGCCGCTGCGCAACTCCTCGAGCACCGCATGATAGTCGTCGGGATCGACGACGACGGCCACCGCGTGATGGTTCTTGGCCGCGGCGCGGACCATGGCCGGGCCGCCGATGTCGATGTTGTCGATGGCACGGGCGAACGTGCAGTCGGCCGCCGCCACCGTCGCCTCGAAGGGGTACAGGTTCACCACCACCAGATCGATGGGGGGAATCCCGTGCGCGGCCATCACCGCCCCGTCCTCGTCGCGCCGGCCGAGGATGCCGCCGTGAATTTTCGGATGCAGGGTCTTGACCCTGCCGCCCATGATCTCGGGAAAGCCGGTGAGGTCGGCGACCTCGCGCACCGGCAGCGCGGCGGTGCGGAGGACCGCGGCGCTGCCGCCAGTCGATACCAGTTCGACGCCCATGTTGTGCAGCCCCTGACAGAAGGCGATGAGGCCGGTCTTGTCGGAGACGCTGATCAACGCACGTTGTACTCGGTTCATGGCGGTTCCCCCTGGTTGCTATTTTTCCAGCCCGTATTTCCGCAGCAGCTTGCGCAGCGTTGCCCGGTTGAGACTCAGCATGACGGCGGCCCGGGTCAGGTTGCCGCGCGCCTGGCGCATCACTTCCTCGATCAGCGGTGGCTCGACCTCCGAGAGCACAAGGTCGTAGAGGCCGCTCGCGTCATGGCCGTCGAGGGCGCGAAAGTAGGCGGCCACCTCGCGTCGAACGCATTCGCCGATGGCGGAGCGCGACTGCGGGTGGGCCGCCGCACCTGCTGGCGCGGCGTCATCGACGGGATTGGGGTTCACGCCGCGCATGCCCCGCACAAGTGCTGCCGCCAGTCTTCGATCATCGCCAACTGCGCCGCCGGATCATCGACGCGGCTGACCGAGCGCCAGAGCGAGGCGCCGCCGGGCAGGCGCCGCGCGTACCAGCCGAGATGCTTGCGGCCGAAGCGCACGCCGTCACGGCCGCCGTAGAAGTCGTGCATGGCGTGCAAATGGTCGATCAGGATCGATGCGACCACGTCAGGGTCGGGGGCCGGCGTACGTCTGCCGGTCCGCAGGTAATGGGCGATGTCGGTGAAAATCCAGGGGTTTCCCTGCGCGGCGCGGCCGATCATGACGGCGTCGGCGCCGGTGTGGCGCAGCACGCGCTGCGCCTTCTCCGGCCCGTCGATGTCGCCGTTGGCAATCACCGAGATGGTCACGGCCGCCTTGATGGCGGCGATGGTGTCGTACTCGGCATGACCGGTAAAGCCGCAGGCCCGGGTCCGACCATGGACGGTGAGGGCGCGTATGCCCGCCCGTTCGGCGATGCGGGCGATGGTGACGCCATTCCTGTGCGCCGGGTCCCAGCCGGTCCGGATCTTGAGTGTCACCGGGACTTCGACCGCGGCGGTCACCGCTTCGAGGATGCGGCCGACCAGGACCTCGTCCCGGAGCAGGGCCGAACCCGCCTGCCGCCCGCAGACCTTCTTCGCCGGGCAACCCATGTTGATGTCGATGATCTGTGCGCCGCGATCGACGTTGTAACGTGCGAAATCGGCCATCTCCGCCGGATCGGCGCCGGCGATCTGCACGGCGCGCGGTGCCGGTTCGCCCGCGTGATCGAGACGTCGCCGCGACTTGACCGAATCGCGCAGCAGCGGGTTGGCGCTCACCATCTCCGATACCGTCAGGGCAGCGCCGAACCGGCGGCAGATGGCGCGGAAAGGCCGGTCGGAGACACCCGCCATGGGCGCCAGGAGCAATGGCGTCGGCAGATGATAGGGGCCGATGTGCATGACGGGGCGGTGGTCGTTCGATCGAGCCGGGGGATGCCTTGATGATAGCCGCAAAGCCCAAGCGGTAGAAGCAAGAGTCTTTTCCAACACGGTATAAGTCTGATTGTGGGAGTGTGTTGCCAACGAGGAATGAGTCTGAAGCGCAGGGGCCGGGTCGATCATCCTGTACAACCTGCGCCGGGCGGCAGGCCACGTGGAAGCCGCCAGCAGTGGACCAGGACGCGCCCGGTAACCTTGGCCATCGGCGAGCGCCGGTGGCGTCGCGACCTCGCGTCTCTCGCACCAACGTTGCGTCATCCCGCGGGATGGCCCTCACGTCCGCCCTCCCCAACAATCCCCATCGTCTCGACGGGGATTCGGCGCTATGCTTTCCAAGTATGGACGCCAGACCATCAATCCCCTTATCCGACGCTCTGCCCGGCGGTTCAGTCCAACAGGGTTTATCTGACGCCGTGGGCGTCGTGACCCTCGGCTTTGCCATGGCCTGGCGTCAGATAAACGCTATCTGTTGGGCGCCTTCAACATGAGCCTCGGTCGATGACTCGCAAACTACAGATAGGGCGGCGTCCGCCCACGTCATTGAATCTCGAGAACTCCGCAGACGTCGTGGCCTATCTTCGAGAGTTGGCCACCCGCCTGGGAAAGGACACGCTCTCAGCTAGAGAGATTAGCGCTGATCGTCGCATAAACATGGGTACGATCTGTCGGCGCTTTGGTGGCCTCAGTGAACTGCTCGTGCAAGCAGGCCTGCGTCCCTCACGGGTATACAAGCGTGACCCGGAACGGATGCTGCATTTGCTTCGTGAATTGGTAGCGCAACTTGGAAGGCGACCCTCGCTGATAGAAATTAAGCACAACCTCCCGTACAGCGCTCGGCAGTACGTCGTCCAGTTCGGTTCTCTTGAGCAGGCGCTCGATCTCGCTGGATCGGTACCCGTTCAGACACCGACGCTGCCTGACCCCATGCCGTCACCATTCGAGGCGAACCTCCATAAGAGTCACGTAAGAAGAAGGTATGGCCCGGTTCTCAATTTTCGCGGCCTGAGGCACGCGCCAATCAATGAACAAGGTGTCGTGTTTCTCTTCGGAATGCTTGCGGCCGAGCTGGGCTTTGTCGTCGAGAGCATTCAAGGGGGCTTTCCGGATTGCGACGCAAAATTGCGACGCAAAGAAGGGACGTTTGAGGGGGTTCGAATCGAATTCGAATTCAAGAGCAGCGAATTCGAGCGGCATGGACATGATCCGGCGGGGTGTGACTTCATCATTTGTTGGCAGCATGACTGGCCCAAATGCCCGCTCCCGGTTATTGAGCTGTCAAAGGAAGTGGAGAAGCGAGCGGGTGTCGAGGGCGCCCAACCCGGCGCTGCACGGGACGCGCCGCAAGCGGCGCGCCCCTGAGCTTAGGCGTTCGGCCACTTCAGTTTATTCTTAAGTTGCATCTACATTTTGCCTTGGCTTCCAGGCATAATGCATCTACGATATGGTTGTGATTACCTTCGACGAAACCAAACGCCAAACAAACATTGCCAAGCACGGTATTGATCTGGCGGCACTGTCTGGTTTCTTTGATGGTGACTTGCTAACCCGCGAAGATGCACGCGAACCCTATGGGGAGTTGCGGTTTCAGAGCGTTGGTTGGCACGAAGGAGAACTGCTGTTCGTTGTCTGGACGCCGGGCGACGACGAATGGCCTCACATTATTTCGGCGCGAAAGGCGGAAAAACATGAAAGCGAAGCGTGGACACGTTTCTGTAAATGATGCTCCGGCTACCAAGCCGGAAGACTGGAATAATGCATTTGTCACCCATTCGGCAGATGAGCTGCGCAAGGTGGTTGCTGTACGCCGCACTCGCGGGCCAAACAAGCGCCCGACAAAGGAGCAAGTCGCGGTGCGTTTTAGCCCGGAAGTACTCGCTTATTTTCGTGCTACCGGAACAGGCTGGCAAACACGCATGGATGAAGCGTTGCGCGAGTATGTGTCCCAACACAAAGCCGCATAGCTCTGTCATCAGAGGCCGAACGTTGAATCTGTAGGAAAAAGGCTCTGTTGAAAATCGAGTGGGTTAAGCGGCATGAGGGTTGACGGCGCGGAAATCGAGCTTGCCGGCGATCAGGAAGATGACGGTCCGGATGGTGGACATTCGGGTGAAGCCGCGGGCGCGGCGCTGCCCTACAGGAAGGTGAATTCGAAGCTGACCGCCGAATCACCAGCGCCAGCGAGTTCCAGGACGATGTAAACGGGCTGGCCCGCCTTCATTCCGCCGGCGACTGGCAGACTGGCATCGAGATACTCGGCCGGCTCGAAGCGGCGGGCGGCGACCATACTGCCGCTGCGGTCGTAGAGCACCAGTTGCAAGGTTGGAAAGCGTGCCGTGCAGGGCATCGGTCTCAGCCAGCAAGGCCATGTCCTGTGCGCTGAACTTGCGCGCGAACCCCCCGCGAAGGCGCGCGATACCGCTTGCTGAGTCCGCCGGTTTCCTGCTGCCGCTTCACCAGCCTGGTCAGTTGCTGGCGCGAATACCCCGTGGTGTGCATCATCACACTCCCACGCTCAGACTCATACCATGTTGGAAAAGACTCCGGTTCGCACTGGGAGAAGCCTCGGTGCTACCATTGGCCTCGTGATTGACTGGTCGACGTGCCCCGCCGTGGAACAAGACCCCGCCCGCGTCAGCGGCGCTTGGGTCTTCTTGGGTACCCGGGTGCCAGTTGCAGCGCTGTTCGAGAACCTGGAGGACGGCGCGTCCGTCCAAGAGTTTGTCGCCTGGTTCCCTGGGGTCACGCTTCAACAGACTCGAACAGTCCTGGAACACGCGGCCCGCAGCTCGCTCGCGGCCGCATAGGTGCGGGTCCTCTTCGACCAAGGCACCCCCGCGCCGATTCGGCAGGCTCTGACGGGACACCAGGTACACACTGCCTACGAACGTGGCTGGTCCACCTTGAAGAACGGCGAGTTCCTCACCGCCGCGGAGGGGGCTGGCTACCAAGTCCTGGTCTCTACCGATCGGAACCTGAAGTTTCAGCAGAACCTTGCCGCCCGAACCATCGGCATCGTGGTTCTGCTCACAACCAGCTGGCCGAGGATCCATCGCAAGCTTGAGGCAGTGGTCGGGGCCGTGAACGGTGCGAAGCCGGGCAGCTACGTCGAAGTGCCCTTCGATGACGTCTAACCCCCTCGAGCCGACCCGCTACGGCAGGCGCCGCTTGGCCGTTGCAGGGGCTGGCGCTAATTTTCCCCGCGCGGCCAAGCGGCGCCTGCTTTCTCGGTCGCCTCAACTCGAACATTCAGCGTCATCGCGCATCAGTCTCGCGTGCGGAGTGTGATTCGGGTTGACGGCGCGGAAATCGAGCTTGCCGGCGATCAGGAAGATGACGGTCCGGATGGCGGACATTCGGGTGAAGCCGCGGGCGCGGCGCTGCCCTACAGGAAGGTGAATTCGAAGCTGACCGCCGAATCACCAGCGCCAGCGAGTTCCAGGACGATGTAAACGGGCTGGCCCGCCTTCATCCCACCGGCGACTGGCAGACTGGCATCGAGATACTCGGCCGGCTCGAAGCGGCGGGCGGCGACCATGCTGCCGCTGCGGTCGTAGAGCACCAGTTGCAAGGTCGGGAAGGGTTGCGCGAAGTCCGCCTTGTTGACCAGCGTCGCATTGACCAGAAGGGCGTCCTTGAAGCGCGGATGCTCGCGCACGTCGCGCGACAGGATCTGCATGGCCGCCAAGTCGCGCCGCGGCGGCAGCTCGCAGAAGCGCCCCCGGCACAGGCGCTCCACGAGCGCGCGCAGTTCGGGTTGCGCCTCGAACAGGATCTCGCGTTCATACCAGGCCACCTGGCCGATCAGGGTGAGCAGAAGCACGGCCGCCAGCACCCCCCAGAACACCGATCGCGGCGCGGCGGCGGGCGGCTCCGGCAGGTCGATGACGCCGGCGGACGGTTCGCTGTCGTCGGCATCGTTACGCAGCGGTGGCATGTCGGCGAGCAGGATGTCCTCCGCCGTCGCCTCAGGAGTCGCGGCCGGCGCCGGCGCGTCCAGGTCGAGATCGCCGAGCGGTATGTCGTCGCGCGCGTCCTCGCGTGCCGTGGCGATGGCCGGCGCGAGTTCCGGCTGACGGGCGGCGGTCGTCGCCACGGCGCCGGGGACGGGTGGCAACGGTTCGCCTGCGGGTGGTGGCTGCTCGACGGCGACTGATTCGGGTCGCTGCTCGACGGGGTCGTCGTGCAGGTACTCGATGGCATCGAACTGGATGTAGCAGCGGCCACATTGCACGCGCCCGCGGGCCGCGCGCAGCTGTTCGGCCGATACGCGGAACGCGGTCTTACAGCGCGGGCAGCGGGTGAGCATCGTCTTGTCTGCGGCGGCCTTCGATCATCGCCCACTCGTCGTCGATGACGGGCGGGTTCATGGTAAATGAGCCGGCATAGGCCGCCAAGCAAGCCGGCGCCTGCGGCGCCAGCAATCCGGAGAGCACGAGCGCGCCGCCAGGCCGCACCCGGGCCGCGAACACCGGCGCCAGTTCGATCAGCGGACCGGCGAGGATGTTGGCGAGCAGCACGTCGGCCGCGGTCGCCGCGCAGGTGTCGGGGAATCCAACGATCAGGGGATCGCGGACGCCGTTGCGCTCGGCATTGGCGCGGGTGACCTCGAAACATTGCGGATCGATGTCCACGGCATGGGCCCGCCGTGCCCCCAGGCGGATGGCGGCGATGGCCAGGATCCCGGACCCGCAACCGTAATCGATGACGGTCTTGCCGGCGAGATCGAAGCCGTCCAGCCAGCGCAGGCACATGGCCGTCGTGGGATGGGTACCGGTGCCGAAGGCCATGCCCGGATCGAGCGTGAGATTGACCGCCTGCGGATCAGGGGGTACATGCCAGCTTGGCACCACCCAGAGCCGCGTTCCGAAACGCAGCGGCTTGAAGCGGTCCATCCAGGCCCGGTTCCAGTCCTGATCGGCGAGCGATTCGACCGTTGGTTCCGGCAGCGGGCGCGGCTGCAGGCGGCGGCCGAGTTCAGCGAGCAGCAGCCCGGGTTTGCACTCCCCGTCGAACAGGGCCGTAAGGCGGGTTTGTCTCCAGAGGGTGGGCGATTCGTCGATCCGGTCGAACAGGGCCTCCTCGCCGCCGGATTGCAGGGTCACCGCCAGCGCGCCCAGGTCCTCGAGGATCGGTGCCATCGCCTCGGCGAGGTCGGGCGTCACCGAGAAACCGAGTTGCAGCCAGGGCGTGGTGTTGTGATCGGCGGTCAGGCGAGGCCCAGCTTCTTTTCAAGGTAGTGGTTGTCGATCCCGCCGGCCTGGAAGGCGGCATCGGCGAGCATGTCCCGGTGCAACGGCAGATTGGTCTTGATACCGTCAATCACGATCTCGTTGAGCGCGTTCTGCATGCGGGCGAGGGCGAACTCGCGGGTCTCGCCGTGGGCGATGAGCTTGCCGATCATCGAGTCGTAGTAGGGCGGTACCTTGTAGCCTTCATAGATGTGGGTATCGAGGCGGATACCGGGGCCGCCCGGCGGATGGAACAGGGTGATGGTGCCCGGCGAGGGTGCGAAGGTCTCGGGGTCCTCGGCGTTGATGCGGCATTCGATGGCGTGGCCCCGGCGGACGATGTCGGCTTGCCGGAACGACAGCGGCAGGCCGGCGGCGATGCGGATCTGCTCCTTCACCAGGTCGATGCCGGTCACCATCTCGGTGACCGGATGCTCGACCTGCAGGCGGGTGTTCATCTCAATGAAGTAGAACTCGCCCTGCTCGTAGAGGAACTCGAAGGTCCCGGCGCCACGGTAGCCTATGGTGCCGCAGGCCTGGATGCAGATCTCGTACATGCGTTCCTTGAGCGCGGCATCGATGCCGGGCGCCGGCGCCTCCTCGATGACTTTCTGGTGGCGACGCTGGGTCGAGCAGTCGCGTTCGCCGAGGCATACGGAATTGCCGTGCGTGTCCGACAGCACCTGGAATTCCACGTGGCGCGGTGTCTCCAGGAATTTCTCCATGTATACGACCGGATTGTTGAAGGCCGCCTGCGCCTCGCCGCGGGTCAGCGGGATGGCGTTGCGCAGCGCCGCCTCGCTGTGGACCACGCGCATGCCGCGCCCACCGCCGCCACCCGCCGCCTTGATGATCACCGGGTAGCCGATGCGCCGCGCGATCTTCACGCACTCCTCGATTTCATCGGGCAGCGGTCCGTCGGACCCCGGCACGCAGGGTACGCCGGCCTTCTTCATCGCCGCGATGGCGGAAATCTTGTCGCCCATCATGCGGATGGTCTCGGGGCGCGGGCCGATGAAGACGAAGCCGCTCTTCTCGACGCTTTCGGCGAAATCCGCGTTCTCGGAGAGGAAGCCGTAACCCGGATGGATGCCGGTGGCGTCGGTGACCTCGGCGGCGCTGATCACGGCAGGGATATTGAGATAGCTGTCCGCCGAACGCGGCGGGCCGATGCACACCGATTCGTCCGCCAGCCGTACGTGCTTGAGGTCGCGATCGGCCGTGGAATGAATGGCGACGGTCTTGATGCCGAGCTCGCGGCAGGCACGGAGCACGCGCAGGGCGATCTCGCCGCGGTTGGCAATGACGATCTTTTCCAGCATGGACGCGCTACTTGATGACGATGAGCGGCTGGCCGTATTCGACCGGCTGGCCGGTTTCGGTCATCACCGCGACCACGGTGCCGTCCCGATCGGTCTCGATCTGGTTCATGATCTTCATGGCCTCGATGATGCACAGGACATCGCCCTTCTTGACGCGACTGCCGACCGTAACGAACGGCGGGCTGCCGGGTGCCGGCGACAGATAGCAGGTGCCGACCATCGGCGCGGCAATGACGTGGCCGTCGATCGCCGGCTCGGCCGGAACCGCCGCGGGCGCCGATGGCGCCACCGCGGCCGGAACGTGGACGACGGCGGGTGCCGCGACCCCCGGCGTACCGATCCGGCTGATGCGTACCGCTTCCTCGCCTTCCTTGATCTCGATCTCGGCGATCCCCGATTCCTGCAGCAGTTCGATGAGTTTCTTGATCTTGCGTATGTCCATGGGCATGGCGTCGTTGGGACTTAGGGTTTGAGCAACTGGCGGATGGCGGCCTGCAAGGCCAATTCGTAACCGAGCGCGCCCAGGCCGGCGACGACGCCGACGGCGATGTCCGACAGATAGGAATGCCGCCGGAACGGTTCGCGCGCGTGGACGTTGGAGAGGTGCACCTCGATGAACGGGATGCGGACGGCGGCGAAGGCGTCGCGCAGGGCAATGCTGGTGTGGGTCAGGGCGCCGGGGTTGATCAGGATGAAGTTCACGCCTTCCTTGCGGGCGGCGTGGATGCGGTCGATCAGCGCGTGTTCGGCGTTGCTCTGGAACTCCGTCAGTTCGTGCCCCGCCGCTTGTGCCTGCTGTTGCAGCCGCTGGCCGATGTCGGCCAGCGTGTCACGGCCGTAGATCTCGGGCTCGCGCTCCCCCAACAGATTAAGATTGGGCCCGTTGAGAACCAGGATGCGCGCCATCATCCCCCCTTGAAGAACGTTGAATTTGCAGCAGATGACGACAGGTTAGCACTTTATCGCAGCGTTTTCGACAACGTCACTGGCCAGGGAGATCAGGGCAGGGGGGATCAGAGCAGGTCGCGGATGGTGGCCTCCACCTCCACCCGGTGGAAACGACCCTGCCGCGTCGCTCGCACCGTGCCATCGCGGTCGACTACGACCGTGTATGGAAGTACCCCGCTGGTATTGCCGTAATCGAAGGACAGGCTCTTGTCCTCACGATCGAGCAGGATCGGATAGTTGACTGGTTCTGTTCGAAGAAATTCGGCGATGTTTTCGTTATTATCAAGGGCGATGCCGACAAATTGCACGCCTTTCCCACCGTATTTCTCCTGCATGGCGACGAAATCCGGTATCTCCGTCCTGCACGGCGGGCACCATGTGGCCCAGAAATTCACCAGGACGACC